>OGFW01000042.1_pt1 | contig 112875 bp, 69 predicted proteins | sample 1570991 | NCBI WGS metagenome assembly OGFW01 (sample SAMEA2582074, study PRJEB24529) | metagenome | biome: Human gut stool | place: China | collected 2011
ATTGGCTATATCCAAGCCTTTTCAGGCCCGATGATTTCTAAACGGGACAGCAGTGATGCAAAATATATCTTCATCAAGTCTTTCAAGTTAAAGTACCTAAAGACGTACCTAAAGAAACAACTTTATTAGTAAATGCAAACGTTTGCACAAGAAAATCGCTTGATTTGCATCAATTTTTGAACAAGCTAATGAAATAAATCGTAACTTTGCCAACGAAAAAGAATACAACTTACAATTAAACATAAGATAGTAATCAAAAAATACAATGATAATTATGAAGAAGATATATTTTATGCTTATCGCCGCAATGGCACTCACACTTGGAGCATGCTCTAGCAGCAATGACCCTGATCTTCCAGATCCTGAGCCAACGCCAGCGCCTACCCCAAGTCCTGAGCCAGAACCTGAGCCTGAGCCAAGTCTCAATTCGCAAGGCTGGGCTAGCGATTATAGCGGCGTTATGCTGCAAGGATTCTCTTGGGATTCTTATAATGAATCACAATGGAAGGTCTTAGAGAAGCAGGCTGATGAGCTGAAAAATTATATCGACCTTGTTTGGCTTCCACAAAGCGGAAAATGTTTGGAGACCACTCAGGTGATGGGTTATATGCCATATTACTATTTTAATCAGAACTCTTCTTTCGGATCTGAGGCTGAGCTCAGAAGTCTGATTACTAAGTTTAAAGCCGCTGGTATAGGTGCTATTGCTGATGTAGTCATCAACCACCGCAATACGGAGGGCTGGTATACATTCCCTGCTGAAACATATAAGGGAGTGACCTACCAGATGCAATCTACAGACATCTGCAAGAATGATGATGGCGGAACAACAGCAACCCAGGCTGCCACAGACGGGGTAAGCCTCAGCCAGAACAATGATGAGGGAACCGACTTTGGAGGTTGCCGTGACATCGACCACAAGAGCGAAAATGTGCAGAAGGTGATCAAAGCGTATCTGAAATATCTGAAGGATGATTTGGGTTACACCGGTTTCCGCTATGATATGGTGAAAGGCTTCGATGGTAGCCATGTTGCCGACTATAATGATGCCACAGGTGTAGAATACTCTGTAGGTGAATACTGGGATGGTAACGACAAAATAGAAAGTTGGATAAATAGAACTAACAAGAAGAGCGCAGCCTTCGACTTCCAGTTCCGTTATAATGTACGCGATGCCGTAAACGGAGCGGCTAACGGAAAGGTGGCAACATCTTCAGACTGGTCAAAGCTCAACAGTAACGACAATCTTATGCACGATGCCAATTATCGTCGTTATGCAGTTACTTTCGTCGAGAATCATGATACCCAGTATCGCTCTGCCGATTCACAGAACGATCCTCTGAAAAGAGATACTCTTGCAGCAAATGCATATCTGCTTGCTATGCCAGGCACACCTTGTATCTTCCAGCCACACTGGAGAGATTACAAGCCTGAGTTGAAGGAGATGATTGCTGCTCGTAAATATGCTGGTATCACCAATATGAGCAATTACGCAAACAAGAAATGCCAGAAAACCTTATATGTCAATGAGGTGACTGGTACTAAGCACAATCTTCTTGTGGCAGTAGGTGATGATGCTGCAAAATATGCAGGAGAAACAGGCTATACAAAAATTCTTTCTGGTTATCACTATGCCTATTTCCTCTCTAATGATGCAGAAACCTCTTGGACCGACGTACCTTCTGGCTCATACGAGGAAGGTTTCAAGACCACGCTTACTGCAGTCAGCCAGACAGAGGGAGCTAAATTGGTTTATACCTTGGACGGCTCAACCCCTACTGCAAAGAGCACAACTGTAGAAAGTGGTAAGGAAATCAGCATCAATGGTACTTGTACCTTGAAGGTTGGATTGCTTGTGAATGGTGAAGTTAGAAATATCGCCACACATCAATATACGATTGAGAAGTTCAAGGCATATAAATTTATGGTTTATGTGAATGCCGATGCTGTGAAATGGAGTCCATTATACTGCTATACATGGAAGAAAGCAGCATCTGTTGAGTGGCCTGGTGAAAAGATGACAGAAACAAAGACCATTGGTGGTAAGACATGGTACTACAAGGAAGTCAGCATTGATAATGCAACCGAGTTGGTAAATGTCATATTCAATAATGGTAGTGGTACAGGTAAGCCGCAGACTGTAGATATAACAGGTCTCACCAGTACGGCTTACTTTGAAATCGAAGCATCCAAGGAAGGAAAAAAATATAAAGTGAAGGATGTTACTGCAGAATACAACAAATAAGTTCAAAGAATAGTTTCAGTTTTTAGTTTAAGTTTTTCAGTTTTAAGTTTTTAAGTTTTTAGGTTTATTAAGGTTTATGTTTTTAGGTTTAGTTTTGTGTGAACAAAATTATTAGTTAGTTGTTTTAGGTTAGGAAAAAGAGGTATACCCAAGATTCATCTTCGGGATATACCTCTTTTCTTATTTTAATTATCTTTCTTATTCTACTTATCTTTCGCGCTGGTCAGCACCCCACATCAGTTTTTCTCTCAGGGTAGAGAAATAACGCTGGTTGCGCTGCTTTACAATCTTGATGCTATGAGGAGCCTTGCGGATGATAAGGCGGGTTTCCTCCGTCATACGCTCACTACGACCATCGATGGCTACCAGATAGTTGTGGCTGCGGCTCTCGATATCGAGCGTGATGACAGCCGTATCGTTGATGACGATAGGACGGATGTTCAGACTGTGAGGAGCTACCGGAGTAAGACAGATGCTGCCACTCTGCGGAATGATGATAGGTCCGCCATTCGAGAGATTGTATGCCGTAGAACCTGTTGGCGTAGTAACAATCAGACCATCCGCCTGATAAGTGACGAGGAATTCGCCATCAACCTGCGTACGGATGGAAATCATCGAAGCATCATCACGCTTCAGCACGGCAATATCGTTGAGGGCGAACGGATTGCCGGCAAGTATGCCACCTTCTGCCTCCACCTGAATCACCGCATGCTCCTCTATCTGGCATTCACCTGCATAAAGACTGTCCAGCGCCGACTCAATCTCGCTAGGCAGCACGTCAGCAAGGAAGCCCAATCTGCCCATATTCACACCGATGATAGGTGTACCCTTGGCTCCCACACGGCTCGCAGCCTTCAGGAAGGTACCGTCACCACCCATAGAGATGACATAATCCACATTGAAGTTGTAATCCTCGAACACCCCAGCCGCCTTCACATTGAGCTGCTGGTCGCGGGTAAGAAACTCATAATAAGCATTCTCCACATAAACTTCAGCCTCCTTCTTTTCAAGATAAAGAAGGATTTTCTCTATCGAAGCCGACTTCTTAGCCTGGTATTCATTACCAAATATTGCGAATTTTAAATGTTGCTGTGCCATTTATTTTGTTATTTCAATAATTATTCTTACTTTTGCAAAGGTAATCATATTATTTGAATAACAAGACAAAAAATAAATAAATTATGGCTAAGGTATATGAATTTCTTGCCAATGGCTTCGAGGAAATCGAAGGATTGGCTCCGGTTGACATCCTCCGCAGAGGTGGTGTAGACATCAAAACAGTAAGTGTAACGGGTACAGAATGGGTAGAAACATCGCATGGTGTAACCATCAAGGCTGACCTGAAGTTTGAGGATATTGCCAGCTTTGAAGATGCTGACATGCTGATGATTCCGGGCGGAATGCCAGGCAGCACAAACCTCAATGAGCACGAAGGTGTACGCCAGGCGCTCATCGCCCAGCACAAGGCTGGCAAGCGAATCGGTGCCATCTGCGCAGCCCCAATGGTTCTGGCAAGCACAGGCATCCTCGAAGGAAAAAAGGCTACCTGTTATCCTGGTTTCGAGCAGTATTTCGGCGAGAACACCGAATATACCGCCACCCTCTTCCAGGAAGACGGCAACGTGATTACGGGCGAAGGTCCTGCCGCAACTCTCCCATACGCTTATAAGATATTGAGTTACTTCGTAAGCAAGGAAACTGTGGCTGCCCTGCAGGATGGCATGATGTATGATCATCTCATGCAAAGCAAATAAGCTCTATAAACTATAAACTATTAATTATAAACTATTAATTAGTAACATCGTGGATTACGTAATCATAGTAGCCGGAGGCAAGGGCCTCCGCATGGGAAGTGAGATTCCCAAACAGTTCTTGCCGGTAGCGGGCAAGCCTATCCTGATGCGCACCATAGAGCGTTTTCATGAATACGACCCTGCATTGAACATCATCCTGGTTCTGCCGGAGAGTCAGCAGGCATACTGGCACCAGCTCTGCGAGGAGCACCATTTTGATATCAAACACCAGATAGCCAATGGTGGCGACACCCGTTTCCAGTCATCCAAAAACGGACTGGCTCTCATTCCTGATGATGAAGATGGCGTAGTGGGCATTCACGATGGTGTGCGCCCATTCGTATCTAAGGAAGTCATCGAAGAATGTTTCGAGACGGCTCGCGAAGAATATGCAGCCATCCCTGTATATGCCGTAACCGACACCCTGCGCTATATTGACCAGCACGGAGGTGGAAAGAATGTGCTACGCAGCGATTACCGCGTGGTGCAGACTCCCCAGACCTTCGACATCGGTCTGGCAAAGCAGGCTTTCAACCAGGAATACAAGGAACAGTTCACCGATGATGCTTCGGTGGTAGAAAGTCTCGGCTGCCAGGTTGCGATGGTTGAGGGTAATCGTGAGAACATCAAGATTACTACCCCATTCGACATCAAGATAGCTGAAGCTTTGCTGGGGTAAAGCGAAACAACGAGACATAAAAAACAAGCAGGAGATTCCTCACGGAGTCCCCTGCTTTTTTTTATAACTATAATAAACCTATTTTAAATTATCATTAACCTAAAGTGCAAATCTCTATTTGGGGTCTATCAATAACATCTCTCAAACTCCTTCCTCCTTCAGAAGAGTTTATACTGCTACGGCTGCACGCAACTTCAACATGCCACGATGTACCAGGTTGCGTACACTATGATAGTTCATCTGCATAATGTCGCAGATGTCCTCATATTTGCGCTGCTCTATATAATATAAGGTGAACACCTGGCGCTGGCGTGGTGTCAGCTCATTCATCAGGATCTGTACCTTACGAACATTATTGAGCGAACTTTCATCAAGGATATAAGAGTTCTCCACATCTTCTACAGTTGTAGAGATACGGATATCCTCCACCGCAGTCTCCGTCATATAGTTCTTGCGGCGAAACTCATCCAGCAATCTGTTGCGGAGAGAAATGAGCAGGTAAGAGGTTACCTTTGTAACTTGTAAATCCTGGCTTTTAGAGATGAGTTTGATAAACACATCTTGTACACAATCTTTTACAAGTTCTTTGTCTGATGTAATACACAGACCATAATTGAGCAACATTTCCGCGTACATATCATATAAAGACATGAAAGCGTTCTGGTCGCCTTGGCGATAGGCAGCGAGCAACGTCTGTGCTGCTTCCTCTCTTTCTCGGATGCTATTGTAGTTTGTTTTCATCTTAGGTGTACTTTTGTTTGTTGATGGTGCAAAAGTAGCCTAAATACGGCAAACTCTAAGGAAAAATCAGGTAAATGAATGGGAAAAATTGGTATTCAGTGTATTTTTCCTCCCATTTTAAGGGTTTAAGTGGCTTTTTATGCGATTTTTCAGTTCTTCTATGTCCGTTTCAGTCAACAAGCCCGAAATCTCGTCAAGATGAAGAAGAACATATTTTGCCTGCTCTATTTCGGCAGGAAGATACATTTTCTCAAACTTTCGAGAAGATGCCGACCTCCCAGAGTTGGCATCCGGTTCTACGATAGGAGAACCGAATACCGACTCCAGGAAGTCGGTATTCAATAAAAGTTTTCTTACAGATTCTGTTACCATCATTATTTTCATCTTCTCTACTTTTATGATATTCTACTTATTACTTCACATTCGGGCAAGAGCCGCCAGCATCCATCACCGCCTTGCCATTCTCGGGTGCCGAAGCCCCACTGTAAATGACAGCCTTCTCAGGATAAGCCTGACGATACTCGCTCACACTCTTGAAGACATCATCATAGGTAACCTTGCCCGGACGAAGGCGACGCTGATACTGGCGAGGTGCCAGATTCTTGCCTCCTTCAGGAGCATAAAGCCCCTTCTGGGTATAATACCACTGTTCAATATGAATGATGTCAACCACCTTTCTCAACTCCGGATCCTGGAGGATGGCATCTTGCACATCCTTGTTGCACGACAAAGCCACCCAGACATGCTTGCCCGTCTTAGCCTCCCATTCGGCAACGGTCTGCAACCAGAACTTCGTAAAATGATAAGGACCCGTATACTCTTCACCAATCGACTGAATCACGTTCGGCTCATCAGCAAAGGCATCCAGCATCTTCATGATATACTGCTTATGCAGCTGGCGCATCACCGGATTATCTATATTATAGAAGTATTCAGCCATCCATACACGTTTATCGCCGGCAAAAGGAACAGGTTCTGGGAACACCGTACCATTGATATTGTTGACCGGGCGCCATGGACAATCTACCCAATGGGCACCTGCCTCCAGGATATTATGCTGGAAATAGTGCTGATTGATAACCAGCAAACCATTCTTGGCTCCCTTTTCTGCCAATTCCTTAATGCGGCTGATGTACCACGGATTCAACTTTGTAAGGTCATACTTACTCAGTCCGTCCCAAGCCGTGCCCTGTCCGCTTCTGGCAAAAGGCTGTTCATAGAACGGAGCCCAGACATCTCCATCACGGCGGCGCACACGTTCGTGGTCGTCACGGCGGCGGTCATACCACAAGCCGTAGTTCTGATTGAAGAGCACCACATGCTTATCACGAAGATGAGCCACCACACTATCCACACGGGTGGTAGTGCCCTGTCCCTCCATTCCCGGCACAAAACGGGTCACGGCATCGGCAATCTTAGGGAAAGCCGAGTAACGAACACGTCCGTTCCACCAAGGGGTATTCATTCTTGCACCCTTCAACAGCGTATCAGCCACCATGATCTTACCCTCCTTTATCGCGAAGACAGGCTTCCCGGCATGGGCAAGATCCGCCTTTTTCTTAGAACGTTCCTTGATTTTATCCACATCCATAGCCCTAACAGGAGAAACAGAAGCCATGAACCGGGCGCTGTCTGCTATCCACATCTGCATGGTGATGCGAGGTTTGCGCGCCTCCTCTACCATCTTCTGTGCCACATCATAGGTAGGATTGTTGCTCACATTGTTGCGTTCTCTCTCCAGCACACGACATTGGGCAGAGACCTCCCTACCCAGTCGTTTCTCCAGAAGAGAGGCAAAGTGGCTCCATGGTTTGGCATGATTGTTACATTGCTTGAAATCACCAGAGCCGTTAAACTGCGCCCAACAGGCAAACACATGGTTGTTGCTGCCATCAGGAATGCTGTCGGCAAAGATTCCGGCAGCCGTACATTGGTAAGCGAGGCTGTTGGCTGTATTCCATCCGATGCCGTAGCCTTCGAGACCGAGATTGCAGAGCTTGATGTCGTTGCCATCGATATTCACATTATCGAAGAGCAATCCTGTACACCAAGGTCCCACTGCACCACTATAACCCAGCGATTCATAACCATCGCATTGTACGAAGGCATTAGGACCCGCCGCACAGAGACCAGCCACAAAATCGTGCATGCCCTGTTCAGAATAGCAACGCTGGAACAGACATTGTTCACCCATACAGAGGAAGGTGCGACGACGGTAGCCACCGATTTCAGAGACAGGAGCCTGAGAAATGCAATCCTCTACCGTGATACGGGAAGCATCACGCTGGGTTACTACAGCCGAACCAGCCAGATGGCGGAAATTCACCATTCTCACCCAACCGTCTTTCACCTTATTAATATATACACCCTCCCAGGCATGGTTTTCATCCTTCGGATTGGTAGTATCATATTCAGAATCTATCGTGAGATTTTCTACACCCACATTCTTCAAGCGCCAGTCATTACCGGCGATGCGCTGAACGAAGCATTCCGCATCATCCTGACCGAGCGACATGGATAAAGGAGCATCCAACTGCAATCCTCCCTTTCCGTCAGAAACCACACTACGGGTCCAGCGCACATCGATTTCTCCCGGATGCCAGCCCCAATAGCCCAGATCCTTGCCTGCACCGAAGTCAGCACAGCCCATCTTCTGAATCCATTCCTTGGTAGAAGGACGTACTATCAGTATTTCATCGCCCATCTTGCAGCCGGCAGGCAGCGTCACCTTCCGCTCTCCCAACTTCCAGGGAGCAGAAAGTTTCATGGGTTCGCCCAGCATCTGCATCTGCTTTTCGCTTTCCAGATACACCACCGCCCCACGGTCTACACCTTTTTTATATAGCACCGTCTGATTGCGGTCAGTACCTCTCAGCACCACGCCCGAAGTCTGGATGCGAAGCGGCTGTGAGAGTTCGAATACACCCTTATCGAGCAAGACTGCACCACGAAGTCCCGTCTTCTTATCCATTTTGCGGGCAGAAACAAAGTCGATGGCTTTCTGTATGCGAGCGCTTTGGTCGCCTTCTTTCCATTTTACGAAGACCACAACGTCCGCATCCGGAATCTTCTTTTCACTCTGCTGGTAGCCCACGTAGCTAAAATCAAACGCGAAGGGTTGCGCAAAGATTTGCACAACCCCTACTAACGTAAATATCCATATAGAAAATAATCTTTTCATACCTCTTGTTTCATCAGAGTTTTTATAACCTTACGGAAACTGTTTATTTTTTCTTTGCCGCTTCAATACGCTTATACCAACCCTCGCGCTCTGCCTTCAGATCGTAGCCCCGTTTGGTGAGCCAGTTATTGATGCGTCCCTTGTATTTTCCGAACCAGCCATGTTTAGCCTTGGAATTTTCGGCATCAATGGCAAACTCGCGAGCTTCTTTCAACCAATTGAGAATTTGGAGTTTCTCGTTTTCTTTCAGAGAAGGAATCATCTCCAGATGAGCCTGATAGGTTTTCGGAACGACACCGAAGGTCATACCATCCTTCACCTGCTCTACCTGCTTCTCTGAGAGATAGTTTTCCAGATTGGCAGCAAATTCAAAATGGTGCTTATAGAGTTCCGCATCACGCTCAGCCTTATTCTTGCCGAACTTCTCATAGATATCGTTCAGCAGGAAATAATGGTTACAGATGATGTGGAGCACATTCTGCTTGCTACTTTTATCAGTCAGTTGCAGCGCATCCACGATTTTCTGCGAACGGGCGATGATGTTGTTCACATACTTGGCATCACGCCCCACGCTGTCGAGCTGTACCTGTGCTCCTGCTCCCAAAGGAAGCAAGAGCAGACAGGCTGCGCCTAACAACTTATTTCTCAAAAGTTTTTTCATATTCTTGTCATGCATTAAGAAATGAGTCCGGAGAAACAACTCCGGGCATTCATTTCTGATTTACAGGAGTTTTCCCTTCTCTGCCAAAGTATCGTGGTTGTTCTTCATGTCAGTCCAATCTACCTTTTCCTTGGTGCTGATACCGTTGATATACTTCTCGATATTGGTATATCCGTCACCAGTGCAATCCTTGTTGGCATCGCTAGGGTCGTTAGGATTCAAGCCGTTGGCAATCTCCCACTCATCAGGCATACCGTCGCCATCTGTATCTACGTATGGCTTCACCTTCTTATATTTAGGGAATCCGCCAACCTGGCCGATATCTGTGATGATACCCAACTTATAGGAATCCTTGTCCAGACGGCGGTACTTAAAGCTGCCATCTTCAGCCTTCGACTTGTCAGCCAATCCCCAGAAGTCGCCGTATGGATTCTTCTTAGGCAGTTTCTTTACATAGTAAGCCTGACCGGTACGAACCTCTTCTACGATGCGCTGGTCCACGATATCGCGGGAAGGAATGGTTGCACCCACATTCTCAAGTACCTTATCAAAAGTCTGGTCCTTAGGAATAATGGTCATGTGTGGCATGGCGAATGGTTCGTTAGAACGCATCAGAGCCTTTACATCTGCAGGTATTCCATTTGGAAGATCCTTGTCAGCAATCTGAATACCGCCGTTCCAGTTATCCTTGGTTACAGCCTCGTTGCCTTCTACGATATTTCCTTCAGCATAAATACGACCATACTGAGCCCAAGGGAAGAGTTTGTTGCTTCGGCTTTCGCTCTTCACGATACGGTAGCTAATGGCACCCTTCGGAGTAAGAGGTCCTGGCTTATAATAGTTGTTGATGAAGTTGCTCATGGTTGAGAACTCACCACCATCTGCTGTACGATGTACCCAGTTGTAAACGATGTTGTTTACAAAGTTGAACACACCACCCCATCCGATAGAAGGATTACGGCCTGTATTATCCGCCCAGAGGTTACGCATGAAGGTAGAATTCTCTCCACCGATTGTACTGCCAAAGGCATGGTTCCATGTATCGAGTGCCTTGGCAGAGATGGTATTCTGGATGGTTACATTCACCGTAGGCACCTTGCGCTTTGGCTTACCATCGTGCAAATCGAACATGTGGCGGTAGAAAGAGATATTCTCATCCAGACCAAACTCGCAAGAGCAGTGGTCAATCATGATGTTACCTACCGGATTACCGCCGAAAGAATCCTCACGATACCATACATGGGTATTACCACGGCGGAAACGCATGTGGCGAACGATGACATCATGGGTATCAACCTGGAAAGATTCACCCGAAACCATTACGCCCTCACCTGGAGCTGTCTGTCCGGCAATGGTGATATAAGGAGCACGGACGATGATTGGAGTCTTCAACACAATATTTCCCGATACATTGAAGACGATGATGCGGGCACCACCCTGTTCGCAAGCCCAACGGAAAGAACCAGGACCAGCATCATTGAGATTGGTCACAGTCAGCACCTTGCCGCCACGGCCACCGAAGGTAAACATACCGCCACCCTCAGCACCAGGGAATGCAGGAATCTTAGCCTGGCGCAAATCGTATGGACGGGAAGCCCATGGCACATAAGGACGTCCTGCCATTGCCTCTTGTTTTACAATAGGGAAAGCCACAGCCCAAGCAGAATCAGAATGGGCAGTCCATGCAGCTTGCATAGAATCAATCTTCGCCTGAGCCTCCTTTGTGATAGTAGGATACTGAGCGAAAGTTGCTGCTGGCAAGATAGTCAATGCCATCGCAGCGAAAATCTTCTTACTTCTTTGCATTGTTTTAATATTGTTTGTTCATTATATCTTAAAGACGCCTTTCCCTTTCTTTTGTCCTCAATGAACATGCGCATTTTTTTCGGGAACAGGTGGCGACATTTCATCCGCAGGAACGTCTTATAACTATAATAGGTAAACGAAAGTTACTTATCTATTATTTTATTGAAACATAAAACAGAAAACATAAAATTGAAAAATGATGAACAGAAGATGTTTTCCTTTAGTTGCCGCTTCGCTGATGGCGCTTTCAAGCCAGGCGCAGCAGGTTGACTTCAACATAGCCAGCAGAAAGGCTGCTGAAGTTACTGCCCTCAATTTCACTCCTGTTGGTGTGAAGCAGGGCAATACATACCAGTTTGCTCTGGGTGGACTGGAGATTACGCTCGACGCACCCGTAAAAGACCAGATTATCAAATCCAACTGGTTTAAGCAGGGCATACAGTTGGGCGACCGACTCACCAGCGATGGTATCGTAGTATATCCGTCAAAAGGCAATAATGCCCAGCTCCGCATCACCATCCGAGGTCTGAAACCAGGTCATCACTCTCTCCTTGCCTATCACAACATCGTAGACGGACTTACCGGCAATATTCCTTCTATCCAGGTTTCCAGAGAGAAAGAACAGATAACTACCGTTAAGAAAGGCAAGAAGCGTATCCAGCAGAAGAGCATGATGCAGGAGATTCTTGCACAGGACATCAAGCAGACCGTAAGAGAGATGAAGGCATCGCAGAGCGGCCAGTCGTACATTGAATTTGATGTAACCGACGACCAGCCTGTAGTTATCCACTATCAGCTGCAAGGTGTGGATAACGCAAACAACACGCTCACCATCAATGGTTTGGTATTCGACAAAGCCAACCCGAAAGCCACCGCTCTCAACCCTTACCCTGCCGATGATGATCTTCATGTCAACGCAGAAGGAGGCAAGGTTGTTCTTCGCTGGCAAACCGGCGAAGGTGCCAAGCAACACCTTATTTATATAGGACAGCGCGCCAACCAGTTAAAGAAGGTTGCCACCACAAATAATGCTTCTTACGAAGCCACCGGTCTCAGCAGCGCCAACGATTATTACTGGCGTGTAGACGAGGTAGATGCCAACGGCAAGGTTTCAGAGGGCGAAGTATGGAACTTCCGTCCACGCCGTCTTGCCTTCCCAGGTGCCGAGGGATATGGAAGATTTGCCATCGGCGGTCGTGGCGGTTCGGTTTATCACGTTACCTCTTTAGAAGATAACCCTGAGAATCCGCAGCCGGGCTCTCTCCGATACGGAATTACCAAGGTTAAGGGACCTCGCACCATCGTCTTCGATGTTGCCGGCATCATCGACCTGAAAGACCGTCTGGTTTGTTCCGACCCATTCATCACGGTAGCCGGACAGACTGCACCCGGCAAGGGAATCCTTCTCCGTGAGCATCCTTTCGGTTTCGGATCAGAAGGCATCTTCCGCTTCATCCGTCTCCGACTGGGAAAATATCTCGATAAAAACGGCAAGACCATTACCCTCGACGGACTGGGCGCTGCAGGCTGCGACAATACCATCATCGACCACTGTTCGGTAGGCTGGACCATCGACGAGGCTTTCTCCAGCCGCAACGGCAAGAACATCTCTTTCCAGCACAACCTCATCTCAGAAGCACTCAACCAGGCTGGTCATCAGAATTATGTCAACGCCAAGCATGGTTATGCTGCAACCATCGGTGGTAATGTAGGCTCATTCCACCACAACCTGCTTGCCAACAACGAAGGAAGAAACTGGAGTATGGGTGGCGGACTGGACGGAGCCGGATATTATGCCGGAAAGCTCGACCTCTTTAATAATGTAGTATACAACTGGGGCAACCGCGCCTGTGATGGAGGAGCCCACGAGGTAAACTTCGTAGGCAACTATTACAAGATGGGACCAGCCACCAGCATGAAATATATCCTCAATGCCCAGTTGGAAGGTACCGGTCAGGGAAGTCAGGCTTACTACATGCACGATAATATCCGCCAGAACTATGTGGGCGATATGAAACAGAATGCAGGAGCTGTGGCAGGAAAGCATGGAGAACTGGTCAGCGACAAGGAAGGCGAAACCTACAAATATACAACTTCTCACGGACAGGTAGTCAACTGGAAGGTATTTACCGACAAACCATTCTTCCCATCCTATGCCAAGGTAGAAAGTGCCCGCGCTGCCTTCAAGAACGTATTGAGCGATGTGGGAGCCAACCAGCCTTGCATCGACCAGCACGACCAGCGCATGGTAGAAGAAACCTTGAACGGAACCTATAAATATGTTGGTTCCAAGACTGGCAAGAAGGGACTGATAGATGATAACCTGGATGCCGGCAACGATGCCTGGAAGGAGTTTGAAGCACTCACCGACCGTCGCCCTGCCAACTGGGATACCGACCAGGATGGAATGCCAGACTGGTGGGAGAAGCTGGCTGGTACCAACCCGTCAGCTGCCGACAACAACGAGCTGACCGATGGCGAATATACCCAGTTGGAGCGCTATCTCAACTGGCTTGCAGAACCACATTTCATCACCTCAGCAGGCAATAAGCTGACTATCGACCTGAAGCAGTATTTCGCCGGTTACAACCAGCAGCCAGTCTTCACCCTGGAGAACAGCATCCAGCCACAGGAAGGCAAGATGAAACTCAATAAGAAGGGAATCCTCACCATCAGCCTCAACAAAAAGGCTGCCGACTGCCTCATCGACATCAAGGTGAAGGCAACCGACAAAGACCAGGTGGCATCCCTGCAACGTACTTTCCACATCGCTATTACCCAATAGCGATGTGGAAACACAAAAGATGAAACACCAAACAATATCTAATCCCAAAGAATCAATAAAAACAAAATAAACAACTTTCAAACTTAAGGTAAAACATGAAAAGACAAGTATTATTCTCGATGGCTTTAGTCTCAGCACTGACAGCATCGGCACAGAGAATCGACTTCAATCTGGCAGGTCGTTCCGAGTCACAGGTCAATGAACCCGAGTACACAGCATGGGCAGTAAACACCTGCGAAACAGAATCGAAGGAAGTAGAAGATGCTGACGGAAATCCTATCACCATCACGCTGGCTAATGATGCCTCTTATGCAGGCAGAAGACTGAAATCATGCTGGTTCAAGAACGGACTCAGCAGTTCCAAGCTCATCGCCGACGGCTTTGCCATCTATGGTTACGAAGACGGTAACACCCCACAGATAACCGAAGGTGCCGTCCGCCTCAACATCACCCTCAAAGGACTGAGCACCGGCAAGCACTTGCTGATGGCTTACCATAACAACAACGATAGTTTCAATGCACCGAAGCTCGATGTATACGTCAACGGCACCAGACAGCAGGAAGGCATCGCACAGACCAACAGAGCCCTGACTCCATCAGCCTGCGGCATGTCGTACGTAACTTTTGTAGCTGAAGAGGGAAAGGATGTCGTCATCTCTTACGTTACCACACCGAGTGCCAGCGATGACAAGAGCGGCAATTATACCACCTCGCTCACCATCAACGCCCTCATCTTCGACCGTCCGAATCCACAGACAGCAGCTACAGATCCTTATCCGGAGAACAGAGATTATCATGCCGATGCCGATAACGGATCGCTCACCATCTTCTGGACTTCAGCCGAAAAAGCCGTCAAGCACCATGTCCTGATAGGTACAGATGCCAACAGTCTTACAGAAGTAGCTACAACTACCGAGGCAAAATATACGTTCAACCAGACATCCAACCTCAACACCTATTACTGGCGAATCGACGAGGAAGATGCTGCCGGCATGGTATACGAAGGTGATGTATGGACCTTCCGTCCACGTCATCTTGTCTTCCCTGGTGCAGAAGGATATGGTAAGTATGCTACGGGCGGCAGAGGCGGAAGCGTTTATCACGTAACCACACTCGAAGATAATGGCGATGATGAGAATCCGATAGAGGGTTCCTTCCGTTACGGCATCAAGAAAGCTACCGGACCGCGCACCATCGTCTTTGATGTGGCGGGCGTCATCGACCTGAAAAAACGACTCACCTGCAGCGACGAATACGTTACCATCGCCGGACAGACGGCTCCAGGCAACGGCATCATGCTGCGCGGCTGTCCTTTCGGTATGGCAAGCGAAGGCATCACCCGTTTCCTCCGCATGCGTCTGGGACATAAGGAGACCAACGGCGGAACTATCAGCGATGAAGATAAAGTGAACGGACTCGACGGTATGGGAATGGCAGGCAACGACAATGCCATCATGGACCATTGCTCTATCTCCTGGACCATCGATGAGGCATTCTCAAGCCGCAACGCCAAGAGTCTTACTCTTCAGCGCACCCTGATTTCTGAAGCGCTCAATGTGGCAGGTCATCCTAACTATAGTGCGGGTACAGCCCACGGATATGCAGCAACCATCGGCGGCGGCGAAATGTCGGCAACACTCAAGGTAGGTTCTTATCACCACAACCTGCTGGCTCATTGCGAAGGAAGAAACTGGAGTTTGAGTGGCGGACTGGATGGCGTAGGAGCTTACGATGGTCATCACGATGTATTTAATAATGTGGTTTACAACTGGGGTGGCCGTGCTACGGATGGTGGCAGCCACGAGGTGAACTTCGTGAACAACTATTATAAGATGGGACCAGCTACCACCCAGAAGAAACTGTTCCGCCTTCAGCTTGAAGGCACTGGAAGCGGTACACAGAGTGCATACGTTCATGGCAATATCCGTCAGGCTGCAGGCAATGGAGGCCTGACTGAAGATAAACTCAAAGATACCTATGTTTACGAAACATCAAATGGTCAGGTAGTAAACTGGGAGCCATTCGTTTCGAAACCATTCTTCGAGTCTCTGGCAGCTATCGAGAGTGCCAAGGCAGCCTATAAGAACGTGCTCTGCGATGTGGGAGCCAACCAGCCTTTCCTGGATAATCACGATACCCGAATGGTGAACGAGACGTTAGCCGGAACTACTACGACAGTAGGCAGTCAGAGTGGCAAGAAGGGACTTATCGACAGCGAAGAAGATAAGGGATGCGAAGGTTTCAAGGGCTTGAATATCACAGAGGCAAAGCGCGAAGCCAACTGGGATACCGACCAGGACGGAATGCCAGACTGGTGGGAGGAAGTGAAAGGCGTTAGTGATGGAAATGCCGATGAAAACGCAGATGGCTACACCAACCTAGAAGAATATCTCAACTGGCTTGCCGAACCTCACTTCACTCTCAAGCAGGGCGAAAGCGTAACCATCGACATGAAAAAATACTTTGCCGGCTACACCAACAATCCTCAGTTTGAATGCGAGGCTAAGGGTGAGGCGATGAGCAAGATGAGTCATGATACGGGTGCCAACGAGGGTGAATATATCTTCACCGCCAACGAAGATTGTGGAAAGGCGCTCGTAGATTATACTGTCAAGGTAAGCGATGATGACAACATCAGCACCTATACCCGCACCTTCCATTTCTATCTGACAGATGGTTCTGCAACAGGCATTCAAAACATTCAGACCTCAATCGCAGCCGATAGCTACGAGGTATACAATGCTGCAGGTATCAAGGTGAGAAAAGGCAAGAATCTCGATTCTCTCCCATCAGGTGTTTATATCATCAAGGCATTGAAGGATGGCAAGGTAATCAGTTCGAAGAAAACTTGCATACAATAAGGCAATCTGCACCTTAGAAAGTGCATTTTTCATATAACTCAGCATCCTGAGAGATGCAAAAAAGGGAGCGCAACCATTAGTGATGCGCTCCCTTTTATGATCGTTTCTTTTATCTTAAAATTCTAACCGAATCACGTCAGATTACTTCTGAACGAACTTCTTGCCATTCTCGATAACGAGACCCTTATAAGAAGCATTCACCTGCTGGCCAGCCATATTATAGCGAACAGACTTCTTGGCAGAAGTTGAGGACAAGCCCGCTAGGCGTTCCGGCGGATTTGCAATCCGCCTCAAGCGAAAATGCAAATATAGTTTGGAGATATGAAAAGCCTACGGCTGGGGATTACAAATCTCCAATAAAGAGGTCGAGCCTTTTTTGTCTGCGGATTGCGAATCCGCAGGAACGCCTAGCGGACTCGCGTTACTTATTACGCCTAACGGACTTGCGAGCCTGTATTATGGACTTACGGCACACCCTCTCTTCTTATTGCTGGAAAACATAGGATATGTTGCTGGAAAAGATAGGATATGTTGGCGAGATTGTTAGTATCTCCGGTCGCACAACAGCTGTTGTGCGCTTGCATAACAGCTGATATGCGCATGCACAACAGGTGATGTGCATGCGGTGGTCAACTGTTATGCGCCAACTATTATCCAGACTTAGACACACCCTCCTACAGAAAATATCAGAGATAGAAAACGGGGTGCATTCTCTATCAAGAGAACACACCCCGCAACCTTAATATATTATGTTATGACAATATCGTCATTTCTCTCTTGCCATTACTCAGCCAATGGGTCGAAGGTACCATTGGCACCACCATTGTTGTAATCACCCCAACCGATGGTCTGCTTCAAATTCTTGTTGGCATTAGATGCACCAGAAGTGAAGCCTAAGAAGTAATACTTAGGACGGAAGTTCATGTAGAGGTAATTCTTGTTAGAATCGTAACCATCACCCTTCTGTACCTTCATTACCAAGTTGTCCTTATACCATGTAGACAAGTTCTCGAGTTGAGTATTCAAATCTTCCTTACGGAGATCAACACCATCAGGACGCTCAGTACCAGCTTTCAACAATGGGTCAGAATTGAAAGTTGTACCACCTACGCCATACTTATCAGCAACACGATACTGGATATTCTCACGACGCTGACCGTTCAACGCCTTGAAACCAAGCCATGTACAGGTATTGCCACCCCAACCAGTCAAAGTCCATGTAGAAGGAGCACCCTCTACCTTGCCAATACCACCATCGAAGAGCATCCAACGGCGGAGGTCATCGAAACGCTTACCCTCGTAAGCAAACTCAATCTGGCGCTCATAGAGAATCTGAGAGATACAGGTAGCCTGATCATTGTAAGCTGCAGGTGTGATACCATCATCCTCAGAATTAGCAGCTGAATAACCAGCACGCTCACGAATCTGCTTAACATATCCAACAGCCTCATCGAGATGACCTGCACCTGCTGCAACCTCAGCAAGGTTCAGGAGAACCTCAGCATAACGGAGTTCAATCAACGGTGCTGCAGAATAGAACGGAGCTGCACCCTTGGTATCAAGAGCTACATACTTATAAAGAGGAGAAGAATTGACATCCAAATCATCACTCTTCTTGCGTACATATACACCCTGACGACTCTTCAACAGGTTGTCAGCACCATAAGAATCACCACTCTCAGGGTTGCCGGCATCATTCATGCTGGTATACCATACATAGTTCCAAAGTACGTAGTTGGCACCATCCGAAGGGTTGTTCGCATCGCGCTCTGACGCATTACCATCGTAAGACCAACGGAAACCTGGGAAAGCGAAGGTACGGTAGAAACGCTTGTCACGATTTAGGAATGGAGTCACGTTATCCAAAGTCTTCTCTGAACGTGCCAACTTGGTATAAGTATCGCAACTCTCAGGAAGTTTACCGTCTGACATTGGGAACATATTAATCAGCATCTGAGAAGCATTCTTACCGCTACCACCTGTATTAGCCGGACGAATCTGACGCTCCCAGTTGTTGTTCTTCTGATTATCGAGACCATCACCTGTTACATTATTATATAAGGTAACGAACACAGCCTCAGGATTATTACCACCATCGGTAAACATCTTGGCAAAGGCAGAACCATTCACATTGTCATTGGCAGTATACAGGTGATAACCACACTTGTTGATACGCTCCAAATCGGACTTCATGGTTTCATAAGCAGTCTTCCAACGGTTTTCATCGTTTGCACGGTTGAAGAGAGGGCTACACCACAAAAGCATCAAACGGCCCTTCAAAGCCAACGCAGTACCAGAAGTAACACGACCTTTCTCCGACCATCCAGAACCATTCTCTGTCTTGGCAGCCAACATATCTGCAGCCTTGTTCAGGTCATCAAGAATAAACTCGTAAGTCTCCTTAGACGTAGCACGAGGAGTAACAGAACTTTCTACAGGATCCTGTGTTTCCTTAACCAGAGGCACACCGCCATACCACTTGAACAAGTTGTAATAGCACCATGCACGGAAGAAATATACCTGACCGAGCAATTCATTCTTCTGTTCCTCAGAAAGGGTGCTGCCACTGATACCCTGGATAACATCATTGACATTACGGATTCTACCATATACAGATGCCTGAATATTGCTCTGGTCGCCCATAAAGAAATCAGGAACCGAATTTGTGGTACTGGTAGAGCTCAGCTCAACCTGTGGGTCTACAAAAGAGCTGAGACCACTGTATTCCTCTGTAGACTTACCAGCCTCATCCGCATTACCCATAGAAGGATACTTCCAGGTCAAATCGTTGGTTGTTGGCAAACACCAACTGTAGATATCGTTTAGACGACCATTACATCCTTCATAATAGTTGTAGATGTCTTTATTTACATTGTCATAGTTCTTCTTTTCCTCCAAGAAGCTGTCACTACAAGAGCTGAAAGCCAAGGCTGAAACCAGACCAAGACTGAATAATTTTATTGTCGTTTTCATTGTTCTTTGCTTTTTAAGAATTATATAAGTATCTCATTAGAATGAGAGATTCACACCCACAGTCCACTTACGGAGGTTAGGATAGCTTCCGTATGATCCCGACATAGGATTCATGAAGTTGTCTGGATATGGATTGTAGAAGTTGATGAGGTTCTGACCGGTAATATTGATACGGCAACTTTTGATGCCGATGCTACCCAACCAGCTCTTTGGCAAAGTATAAGCCAAGGTCAAGCGGTTCAGAGCCACACGTGCTGTACTTACTCTCCAAAAACTAGACGCAACAGCATTCACATCTGTATACTTCAGGTTAGGATAGTAAGCCTCACGGTTCTCCTTTACTACGAGATTACCTGAGCCATCATATACATCCTGATAAGCAAACATATTGTCTGGATTCCAGAATGAAGGCATGTTGCAATACTCCAGATTACCTGTTGACTTCAATGCTGCACCAGGAAGTGTGGTATAACCACCCCAGCTTGCACCAATCTGAGCTGTCAGAGAAAGTCCCTTCCAGTCTGCACCCAAATTCATGGTCAAACCATAGAGATTGCTGCTGCGATGACCCAACTCTACCTGGTCGTTGTCTACATCTACGATACCATCAGGTCCGGCATAAGTACCGGTCTCAGAATCGTAAGCACCACGAACATCCTTATACATCAACATACCAGGGCGAACCTGATCCTTGGTCATACCCATGTAAGTTGTGATGTTATACTTATCGAAATACTCCTCGATATCCTGGAAGCTGCGGAACATACCGATGCACTGCATACCCCAAAGACCTACGTCTGTACGATGTCCTGGAGTAATCTGACGATAGAGATAATCTGTAACCCAGTCCATATTCAACACCTTGTTATCAGACCAGCCTGTGTTGATACCGATGCGATACTTGAAGTCCTTACCGATTTTATCCTTCCATGTAACAGAGAGCTCACCACCCCATGAATCCATCTCACCGATGTTGGATGCAGCACTCTGTGTACCTACGGTAGAAGGAACAGTCTGCTTGATATTCATCAGCATCTCGCGGTTCTTCTCATAATAGTAATCGAAGGTTACAGCCAGACGGTTGTTGAGGAACTGGGCATCAATACCCACGTTGGTCTTGTAGTCTTTATCCCAATGAACATCTGTATTTACAGCAGAATTGTTCTTGTTGATAGTGATACGGTTGCCAGAATCCTTACCAGTCTCGAATACTGTACCACGGTTAGCATCCTGTGCATAAACCTGCATCCACTGCCATGCCGCTGTATTGTCTCGACCGGTCATACCCCAGGAAGCACGGAGCTTCAGGAAGTCAACTCCCTTCACCTTGTTACGGAACCAGCTCTCCTCAGAGATTACCCAACCTGCAGAGAAAGCAGGGAATGTTCCCCAGTAGTTCTTTGGAGCAAACTTGGTTGATGCATCAGAACGAACCAGAGCCTCGAAGAGATACTTGTTGGCATAGGCATAGTTGATACGGCCGATATATGAAAGGGTACCGCTCTCACTACGGGTAAACATAGTAGTCATCTCACCTGTTGCAGAGTTATACTGACCGGTAGTGAAAGGATACGGGGTCAAACGCTGTCCCTGCAAGTACTCATTCTCTGCCTCAGACTTCTCTATAGAGAACAGACCACCCAGATGATGCTGACCGAAATCGCGCTGATACTGGGCTGTGAAGTTCATCTGATAGTTATCAGTACGAACCATGGTACGAGCCAGATAGTCACCATTGGCGGTTGTCACACCATTGAAGTTAGACGCTGCCAGGTAATCGAAATCTGCATTATCGCCGCTGGTAGGAGTATAAAGGTGGTTACCGCTACCATAACGAGTCAACATCTGATAGAGGGTGAAGTTTGAACCATACTCATTACCCTTATCGGTATTGATACTCTTGGAATAAGAGAAGCGCAACTTCAATCCCTTCAGAATCTTGCTCCAACCGAAATCATAATCAAGGCTTCCGCTGATATTCAGGTTAGAATTCATGTTCTTGCGGTAGTCGCCATTGTTCTGCAAAGTAGCAAAGTTATACTGCTGGTTCTGGTTCTTCTGTGTATTGCTAGGACCATAAGCCAGGAGATCATAACCATTTACTGATTCAGGCATGTAAGTAGGACGGGTCAGAAGGAGGTTGTAGTCCTTCTCATCGCCAGATCCACCCACCTTTACCAATGGCTTTTCCTTTGTAGCATAGTCACCGCTAACAGTCAGATTAGCGCCCAACCACTTGCTTACTTTTACATCCACACCGGCACGGTAGTTCCAACGGTTATAGTTGAGTTTACCGAGGTTACCATCCTGATCGAAGTAAGATATACCTGCAAAATAGTTCACCTTATCGGTAGCACCACTTACGTTTACGCTGTGCTTCTGGGTCATACCAGTTTCCCAATACTTATCGAGCAAGTCGTAATTCAGTCCCTTCATAGCCTCCAACTCATCAGCCTGAAAAAGGGCAGTAGTCTTATTGAGGGAAGTATTGGTTGGGTCTTCAGCAATAACTGCATTGTATAAACGACCATACTGGTAAGCATTCAGCATCTTAGGACGAGAAAACTCATCGGTAAAACCGAAAGAACCGCTATAAGAAATGCGAGGTGCACCCATCTTACCCTTCTTGGTTGTTACGAGGATAACACCATTGGCAGCACGGGCACCATAAACGGCAGCAGAAGCATCCTTCAATACAGAGATACTCTCTACCTCAGAGGCATCCAGGTTGTTGAAAGCCTCAGCACCGAGGTTCTGGTAAGTGTTACCTACCTTTACATCGTTAGGATAGATATAACCATCGATAACGAAGAGAGGCTGCTGGGCTGTAGAACCAACTTCGCCCAATGAGTTGGTATCACGGATCATGATACGGGCATTCTCACCAGGACGGCTCTCACCACCACTTACGCTCAAACCATTAACCAGACCGCCCAAAGAAGAAGCCAAGCCACCATTAGCAAGGTCCTGGATTTCATCTGTTGGGATGTTGGCTACAGAACCAGTCAGGTGAGCCTTCTTCTGGGTACCGTAACCTACGACTACCACCTCCTGAAGAGTCTTGTCGTCAGCAACCAGCTTGATAGTACCACCATTGGTAGTAGCATCCCTAAAACCAATATAAGAAACGGTAACCTTGCCACCCTTAGGAACAGACAACTTATAGTTACCATCCATATCGGTAATCACAGCAGTCTTGGTACCGGCAACCTTTACGGTAGCACCGATAACAGGTTCACCGAGGTCATCGAGTACAGTACCCTGCACTACTTTATTTTGAGCCATTGCAGGCACAGCACAGGTAAGTGCCATACCAAAGGCCAATGTCTTTATATATTTACGTTTCATCTTGTTTCGAGATTAGATAGTTTAAATTATTTTCTCCAACGTGGATCACCGATTGTACTTGAAATCGCACCGGTAGCCTTGAAATTAAGCCCGAAGTTAGGCTGGGTGAAGTCGAGTTCCTTCTTGGTCTCTGCCTCAGCAAATCCAGCATTCTCTTCAGTAGCCAGCTTACCCTTATCGGTTCCATCTACTGAACTGCCGACACTCCAGACAGTATTCAGATTCTGGTGATATTCCAATTTACAGTTGCCCTGAATAAACTTCTGCAAACGGAAGCAGTCGTAGAAGATGTTGTTATCATAAGTAATCACGTACTTATTGTTGTTAGGAGTATTGTTACCGAACTCCTTCTTGTCATATACACGGATAAAGGTATTATCCATCATGGTACAAGAACCACCTGCTGTAGGGAAGGCATGGTCCAAATCCTTGTTGTTGAAACGGAACATACGATTCTTACTATTGCTTTCAATATTGTAGATAGTAGAGTTCTTGATGGTAATGCTCTTGATACCACCATACCAGAACTGACCGCCACTAGGAGCCTTGAAGCCATTAGAAAAGCCGCAGATGATAGCACCATTAGAGTTCTTCTTTCCGTCATTACGCATCTGAACCACGCTGTTCATCACACGTACATCAGCAATACCCCAAGAGCACTGGCCTACAGAGAAGAGTCCGTCGATGACATTCTTGAAGGCACAATCCTGAATGATAATTGGGTCTTGCAGGATATATACATCGGCAGGCTTACCACCATTCTTGCCAGCACCAACGCCCTGAGACTCTGCAGAGCAAGATGCAGGTGGCTCTGGAGACATCTCGATGATACCACCCTTATGAGTTGTGGAAGAGCAGTCGAAATTGATGAACTTCACCTTCAGCTGAGCTGAAGTATAGATGGCAGCACCTTCACCCATAGTAACCAAAGCATGGCTCAGTTTGTTACCACGAAGGGTCATCTTGTTGCCCTTGAAATCAATTGAGTTATTGCAGGTATAAGTACCACCTGCTTCCAACTCGAAAGCCTGCTCCTTATCAGATTCCTGCAAGTTGGCAGCAATGAATTCTGAAATATCAGAATTATTAGGAATGGTCTTAGCTGGAACCAATGTACTATATTCCAATTCTGTAGCCTTATCAGCCTCAGTATTGTTCTTTGCCTTGTTACCCAAGGTACGCACAGCTATCTTATAATTGGTATCTTCAGCTATCTTGAATTGGAAAGAGGTACCATCAATGGTATCACTCGCCACCTCCTCAGGATTGTCAGGATCATCCACATTATAAGCCTTACACTCGTAACCACCAGCGCCATAGACTACCTTCCATGATACTTGCAGCTTATCTGAACCATCAGAAGCAGCAACTGTCTTTGTCGAGAGTTCAGGTGACTCAAGTTTCACTCCAGACACGCCGTCGTCAAACTTCTCTTTGTCATCAAAACCATCAACGGCACACGAACCCAAGAACATCGCTCCTACGGCAGCAAGTGCCAGAGAGAAGAGTCCTTTCCGCGCAATGAAATGATTTTTCTTCATAATTGTCTTTTTTAGGTTTAACTATATTTTGATTTATTTCTTTTCTAACACGATTTACACTTTCCTAATTATATAAAAGTAGTTTGCCAGTTATTCCCCGAAACTGTTACCGCTCTTGAAATACCTGTTTTAAGTAAGCGATGTTTCTACCGAAATTATATGTCACGTCTCTTACCCTCTTTACATCACGGCTCCGCTCTACCACCAGCCAGCCGCTCCATTTCATCTTGTCAAGCGTCTTCCTGATTTTCGGAAGATTAATCTCCGGGTCTTCCTGAAGATTTACGCTATCTGTATTGGAAGCATGTATCTGGACGATACGCTGGGCGCCCAACTTCCGGAGTTCCTTGCAGATATCACGATGATGATCGGCTGCATCCTGGAAATTATAGTAGACCTTAATCTGACTGCTGCCTACTTTCTTCAGCAGTTTCTTATCAAACTTAGCTCCCATTCCGGTTCTGATACCGATGGTGATACCCTCCTGCTTTGCCATCTCACCGGCTGTGCGAAGGCGAGAAACCATCTGCTGGTATGCTGCACAGCCTTCCTGCTGCCAGTCTTTTCCGCTACCTCCGAGTGGAAGGAAAGCCACCTTGCTGCCAAAGAGTTTCATCGTCTGGAAACAATCTTTCAAAAGGTCTTGATAATTATCACGAGTCAGGAAACTCTGAGCGAAGAAGCCACTCATCGCCATAGAAGGAACAGCTACGCCATACTGGCGGGCTGCAGCCTGAAACTTTTCTGCCTGTTGTGGTTCTCTAAGCTGATTATCAAATAACACGCGTTTACCCAATCCGCCCATGTCAACCTCAACGCCATCTGCTCCTAATTCATGAGCCAGTTTAAACTCGCCCAGCTTCTGACGTTTCAGCATCATCCAGTCGCAAGCAGCTATCCTGTACCTAGGAGTTGCCGCCTGTGAGCATATTGGTAAAGTGTTCAACAACGTAAATAACAGAACCAATATAAACCTACTATGATAAGACAGTTGTTTCATTAGCCTTTTAGGTAAAAATGATTAGTCAACATTTAATTTGTTTGTTTCAATTGCCTAAAAGACGCACATTGGTTCACGCTGTAATCACCTTTTTTGAGATTTTTTATAAAAAACTTTATTTTTTTATTTCACTCTCCTGCTGCTGCGCTACATACTCTCTTGGCGACATGCCATATTTCTTACGGAAGCACTTGCCGAAATAGCCTACATCGGTGAAGCCGCAACAGTAGGCTACATCTGTGATACTCTGGCCGGAATGCTTCAGCAATTCTACGGCATGACTCAGTTTGAAATCCTTCACCATATCGCTTGGCGAACAGCCCATCACAGCCTTCGTCTTCTTGAAGAAGGCTGAACGGCTCATGCCCAATTCCTGTGCCAGCATATCTATCTCGAAATCGGCATTAGTCAAGTTGGCTTCCATAAACCGGCGCACCTTGTCGGCAAACTGCTTATCCTGCTGTTCGGCATTAAACTTGCGCTTATACTCTGCCAGCTGGTTCTGGATGTAGATATTGTTCTTCAGCCGAATCTGATACTTCGCATAGCGGAAAGCATAGTAGCTGGCTACGGATATCAGAATGATGTAGATGAGATAAGCCCACCACGTAGCCCACCAGGGTGGAAGAATGGTGATGGTCAACTCTCTCGTGCTGTGAGAATCAGGATTGGTGGCATCCATTACCTCTACGATAAACTGATAGGTTCCCGACGGCACATTGGTATAGGAAGCCAGACGGTTCTTGCCGGCATAATGCCAATCATGGTCGTAACCCTTCAGCCGGTAACGGTAGCTGATGCGCTCCGGATTGCAGAAATTCAGGGCAGCAAACTCCAGAGTGAACATCGACTGGGAATGACGCAGGGTGAGACGATCGGTATAAACCATCGATTTCTCCAAGATGGCTGGCTGATTGTAACTGCGGATATCGCGGTTGTTCACCTCTCCACCTATTATATATATAGGATATTGCAGACGGGTGGTATGGATACGTTCCGGCTGATAAGCAAGGATTCCTTCCTTGCACCCCAGCCATATCTCCCCATTCTGGATCAAAGCCGCAGAAGATTCCTCAAGCTGAACATCAGGGAAACCGTCGGAATTGTCGAAATGCTGGATGCGGTCTGATTGATAATCATAGCACGACAAGCCATCGGCATTTACCAGCCAAAGGCGTCCCATCTTATCCTCTAAAATCGAAATGATGACATCATTATGCAAACCTTCCTTTGCTCCCAAAGAAGTAAGGATAGGCAGATGCGTCACTTCATCAAAACCATCCAGACGACTCAGACCTCCACCAAAGGTACACATCCAAACCTGCCTGTTGTTATCCTTGTAAAGTCCGTAGATGTCACTATTGGCACGGGTATTGATATCGGTATTGCGATAAGTCTCGAAGCGCAGGTCGCCTACCGATTTGAAATCTGTCTTGAAAGACATCAGTCCGTCCATCGTTCCTACCCATATTCTCTGATGACTGTCCTCTACCAGGTTGCGGGCATCCATATAGAGTCCGTAACCGGGATAGTTTTTCATACCATGATATTTATTATAGAAGCGCACCTTTCCGCCCTGTTCCTGCAGCAGATTGAGACCTCCATCCAGCGTAGCCACCCAGATGCGATGGTAGGAATCCTGACAGGTCATATAGACATTGTTGCCGCTGATGGAATAAGGATCCCGGGCATCATGACGGTAATGAGCGATGCGATACCCTATTGGTCTGGAGGAATCGGGAGTCAGTTTTACCAATCCGTCTCCCTTAGTAGAGAGCCAGAGATTCTGCCTGTCATCACACATGGCATGATAAATGCTGCCGATTTGATGATGGGCATAATCGAACACCTGCTTCACCCTGCCCTGCATATCCAACAGATAAACATTCTTGCTGCGGGCACCCACCAGCACATCACTATTCTTCAACTGGCAGATGGCTTTCACTCCACTCTTATCACCATCCGGCAAAGGGATGACACGGAACTGGTTGGGGGTGAAACTGACACGGTAAATACCATTATCAGCAGAAGTGAGCCACAACAGTCCGTCCTTGTCCAGGTTCATGTTCAAGAAGTGGCTATCTGGCTTATGGTCTTGGAACTTAGGAAGGAAAGCCAGGTTAACGCCTTCCATCGTCTGCGGATCAATATAGATAATTTCGCCAGCACCGGAAAGATAGAAGTAACCATGATGAGAGGTGGCGATGAACTTAGGTTCCACCACCTTACCTACGCCCGAAACCGGATAACGGCGTTCCCATCCGGTCTTCGGATTACGGCACACCAGGGCGGTATGCGACTCATCCAACTGCCACACACATCCGTTCGGGGTATGATAAACAAAATGTTCCTTTGATTTACGGGCGAAATACTGCTGCCACATGCCGAGCGTCCACTTCCTGTTTTTCGCAGTAACAGGAACGGAATAAATCTGATAATCCTTTCCTACATAGTTGGCACGCGAAGCCTTCAGCTGTACCACATCCTGGCACAACTGATAATTGAACGTATTGATATACTTTCGGGCATCTACCAGCGTCTGGATACGGATGTTTCCATCCTTTAATGTTTCTGCAAGAAGCAGGTTCTTATCTTTGGTGAGCAGGAGAATCTTGCCGGTACCATCTGCCTGAATCTTGATGACCTGCAGATTACGGGCATAAGGTTTCAGTTCTTCATAGACATCTTCGAAACGTTCGATCTGCTTGAAGAAGACGCTGAGTTTCCAGTCGAGCGTCTTGATCCAGAGATTGCCCAGAGCATCTTCTGCCAACCATTCTACCTTACGGGGTGGCTGGTCGGAAGAAGAGATGTAAGCATCAGAATAATTGGCAAAACGGGAACCGTCGAAACGGGATAAGCCGAACCAGGTTCCAAACCACAGGAAACTGTCTTTCGACTTCAGAGAACAGTATACGATGTCGTGAGGTAACCCTTCCTTCGTAGAATAATGAGCTACCTGCATATTGTTCTGTGCCATACCCAACAAGGCATAAAGCGAACAGAAAAGTATGGTAAAATATCGTTTCACGTATGCAAAAGTACAAAAAAAGTCTTGAAATCTCCAATAAACTTTCTGTTTTTTGAAGATTTCAAGACGATAACGATTACGTAAACGGAATCTTCTGCAAAGAACTCTCCGGTTACGCATTATTAATTATTAATACCGAAATCAGCCTGCTGGTCTTCTACCTCTTTCAGCATCTTTGCCTTCTGCTCGGGTGTAAACTCATGAGAAGAAGAAGAAGAAGTGGCAGAAGAAGCATTCTGAACAGATGATGAAGTGGCAGACTTGGCTGTCTTTGTACCCATCATCATGGTTCCCTGATAAGCTACGCTCTCTATCTCCAGGTCGGCAGGAGTAGGAGCATGAGTACCCGGGAACTGAACCTCGGCATGAATCTTAATCTTGCCCGGCTTCATCGTGCTGCGCACCAGGATAGGAGCACTACCCCATTCTACAGCTCTCGGATTGGCATTGATGCTGGCATCACCAATGATTTCGCCCTCACCCTCCAGGGTAAAGCGGATATTCTCTTTAGCCAGACGGCGAACATGACCGTTATCATCGGTCACTTCGGCTACCACAACCACAAAGTCGCTGCCATCAGCCACCAGCGGTTTGCCCATCTCATCAACATAAAGACGGAGTTTGGTGCTGCGGCGGGAAGGCATGCGCTGGTCGGTACAAACCACCTTGCCATCCTTGTATCCCTCTGCTACCATCACTACCATCTGAGGAGATTTCTTCTTATAACTGTATTCGCGAGCCTCCCAAAAATCCCAGGCATTCTTGAATACCACAGGGGCATTAAAGGCGGCTGCCGTAGGATGAAGAACTGGCAAAGTATAGGTATGAGCACCCTGATAGGTGGTAAGACGAACGCTGTCACAATTAGAGAATACCGTCACATCGGCACCGCTGAACTGGGTCATCTCGTGAGCGATATGCACAAATGGCTGGTCGCTGCGCTGTGACTCAAACATATAATAAGCAGTCTTCTTCTGTCGGAATGCATCATAGATACCGCCCCAGTAAGGATCTGGATGATAGCCGCGCTGATGATCGAAAGGATGCCATTGGCAACCACCGATAAACTGTCCCGGTGTGTGCATCTCCTCTGTTGTCTTTGCCAGAGAATAAGCCTGGGTCAGCATCGGTTTCTCACCCCAGCTGCGGCTGGCACGGTTCAGGTTGTTATGCGCATACCAGTCATCCACATACTCACCAAACTCTCGGGTAAAGACACACTGGCTGATGCCGCTCATATCCATATCCGGCCATCCGTAAACCACATCATAATTTTCCTTGACACCTGCCGAATTCCAGTCGGCAACAGCCACAGGACGGTATGGATAAGGATACTCATCCTTGGTCAACTGCAGCGACTTCAGGGCGAAATCCTTAGGATAGCGGGTCTCATTCAGGATAGGCTCCCACATCAGAACCGAAGGATGGTTGCGGTCACGACGGATGATTTCACGGGTATTCTGGAACACACGCTCAGCAAATTGAGGGTCCTTGTTCCAATACTGCCAGCCCGGTGTAGCCACGATGATGAAGATTCCGAGTTCATCGCAGGCATCCATGAACGACGGGTCCTGAGGATAGTGGGCAGTACGGATGATGTTGAAACCGGCATTCTTCAGACGGAGCACATCTCTCCATTGCTGACTGTTGGGAAGTGCATTGCCCACATAGGCAAAATCCTGATGACGGTTGGCACCGATAAACTGGCGGTATTTCTTGCCGTTGAGCCAGAAACCTTCCTTGCCTCGGAACTCGAAACTGCGGATACCCAACTTGGTCTTTCCGCCGTCCAATACCTGCTTACCGTCCTTGATGCGGGTAACCACACTATATAAATAAGGTGTCTCCGGCGACCAGAGATGCGGATTCCTGACAGAGAACATCTGTCTGACGGTCTGATGTGCATCGCCTGCTGCCAGGAGCACATTCTGCGAAATGGTCTTGAGCACCTTGCCCGAAGCATCCAGCAGACTCTGCTCCACCTTCACCTTGCGTGCCTTTCCGCCCACATTCTGCAAGTCGACATCAACAAACACCTTCGCCTGCTTCTCTGAAATATCCGAGAAATGAACGAAGATGCCGGCATCACGGCGGTCAGCTTCAATCACGTTGGTGATAGAAACCTCCTTCTTATTGATAAGCCATACATCGCGATAGATACCACCATGATAAGCAAAGTCGAGTGTATACTGCGGTTTGCCAGGAGGATAACTCTTGTCATTAGAGTTGTCAGCCATCACAGCTACCACACACTTATCGCCCTTCTTCAGTCCCTGCTCTTTCAGGTTGACGATAACAGGCAGGTAACCGCCGAAGTGCTCCTTAGCCAGTTTGCCGTTCACATAAATCTTCTGCTTACCCATTATCGCCTCAAAATAGATTTCAGAGCGATTGCCAGGCACGATAAAGGTTTTGCGATACCAGGCTATACCCTGATAGTTGCGGCAACCCGAAGCCTCAGCAGGTTCCAGTTTTACACTATGAGGGGTAGAAACTACCTCCCAGTCTGTATCATCATAGCCGGCACGTTCTGCGCCCTGCACATCACCCAGATGGAACCGCCAGTTGGGATTGAAATTCCACACCTCGCGTCCCTGGTTGCTGACAGGAAACAAACCCGCCACCGATGTATCATCGTAAGCCGATGCCTTTGCCGAGCCTACACCCAGCAAAAGCATCATAGCCATCAATATGTAATATCTCATCTATAAACTATTAACTATAAACTATAAACTATTACTTCACTTCCCAATCGTCGGTACGGAAAGAGCTGACAGGCAGGCCATCATGGAAGAGGTCGCCCACAACCCAGTTTTTGAACGCATAGCGCACAGCCACAGGTTTCTTCACTTCCTCGCTCTTCACATAAACCTTGTTGCGTGAAATCCAAGCCTGTGCCTTGTGGAATACCTGGTCTTCGCCGGCAATCTCGAAGTTGTCGCTCTTAGGACCATTGTTGAAGTAAACCCACTCCTTGCTGCGGTCGAAGCTGACTACAGCGGTATCGCCCTTGAACTCAACACTCTTGTTGACAGCGAAATCAGGCAATCCCTTCTGACCGTAAGTATTGGCTAGAGAAAGCAGAGCCAGACGCTCGCCCACCTCCTTCTTCTTACGTGGATGGATGCCATACTCCAGACCGGCATCAAGCAATACAGCCATACGGCAGTTGCTGATGCGCTTCTCTGCCTCCATCTGCTTTTCACGAAGCAGGGCACTGTTGTTTTTCCATTTTATCAGACTATAATCGTAGGGTGCAATCTGACAATAATAGAACGGAAAAATCCCCTGCTTCCATTCCTTGCGCCAACTGTTTACCAGGGTCTGCATCTGGTCGGCATAAGTAGCATAGCGATTGCAGTTATCCTCACCCTGATACCAGATAACACCCTTCATGGTGTAACCGATGAGCGGATGGAGCATACCATTATAGAGAGCTGAAGGACAGCGCTGCTGATATTTCTTCACATCAGCCTCATTCCAAGGTGTATGAAGTTTAGGGAATGCCTTGAGCCAATCGCTCTTGATGAGATTGCCGTTGATCCATGCCTCACAGGCACTACCGCCCCAGGAAGTAACAATCAGACCTACTGGTACACCCAGCGATTGGCGCAACGTCTTACCATAATAATAAGCAGCAGCACTAAACTCACGAACGCTTGCTGCATCAGCTTCCTTCCAGTCGCCAGCCACCGTATCAACAGGATGCAACTGGGCATTGCGCTGAACCGTAAAGAGGCGCAACTGCTGGTCTTTACACAGCATCAGTTCTTCCGGAGTGCCCGCAACAGGCTGTGCCTTGAATCCCTTCATCGGCATCTCCATGTTACTCTGACCCGAACAGATCCAGACCTCACCAATCAGGATATTGTGAAGTTTCAGTTCCTTTCCGTCGCTCAGACTCAGTTCATAAGGACCGCCAGCCTGAGGCGTTTCTATCTTCATCGCCCATTTTCCCTGGGCATCGGCTTGAGTCTTATAGGTCTTGCCGTTCCAGGAAGCACGCACTTTTACCACCTTGTTGGCATCAGCAGTACCCCAGAGGTTGCATTCCGTCTGCTGTTGCAATACCATGTTGTCGCCAAAGATTTTTGGCAGTTTCACTTCTGCCTGCGCTGCCAGAGTCATGGCAAGCAGCAGAGCTGAACATAACAGTTTCTTCATTTTATTCAATGTATTCAATGTTAAATGTTAAATGAGCAGTCTTGCTATGAACTATTAACTATCAACTATTAACTATCAACTATAAACTAATACACGATGTTAATCGTGGAGAGTAATCCGGCAGGCAGAAGCGCCTTGCTCTTGGTGCGATATTTGGCATTGGTCCAGATTCCCTTAAACGGAGCCTTTCCCTCGCCAGCACCCTGCAGCGCATTGTGCCAGGTATTGGCTACAACAATCTGTATTTCGTTGCTGCCATTCTTCAGGTCGCGCTTCGGAACATACACCTCGTAAGGAGCTGTCCAGGCATAACCATATTGCTTGCCGTTGACCAGCACACGTGCCACATCACCAATCTTGCCCAACTGGATTTTGATGAATCCGTCATTAGAAGGAGCCGTCTTCGTTTTCTCGGCTGGAACTTCCATTTTCTCTTCTGCTGAAACCGGAACAGAATCGCCCCATTCAAAAGAAGAGGTAAAGGTTACGTGACCGCTGTAGTACTTCATCTTCTCATCTGCCGACTTCGACCAGTCGAAAGGAAGCATTACGGTGGTATCTTTGCGGATATCATCGAAATGAACCTTCCACTTATCGGCTACAGCCAGCACAGAAGGATAGTTTTCTGTAAAACCTGCACCTTCTTCTTCAACCAGTTTATGACCTGTCTGACTGATAACCTGCATGTCTTCCTTGTTCGAGAGGATAACGAAAGCGGAACCATAAGCTGGCAAACTCAATTTCACAACCTGGCGGATTTTGGAAGTCCTGGTACGGAAGGTTGCCGTAATCTGGCGTTCCTTATCTTCCTGGTTAGTCAGGAAATAGATGTCCTTTCTGCCTGTTGCCTCCAACACACAGCGGTGAGCATAATCCATATTCTCGGGCAGAATGACATCCGGTTCGATGCCATACTGAGAGAAGTCCTTTGCCTGATAAGGCTTGTCGATGATAATGATGCCTTCCTCGCGCAACTTCTCTATCTTCGCCTTTACCTCGGCAGACAGGGTATTTGCCGGCTGCGGAACCACCAGGATGCGGTAGTCCTGGTTGCCAGGCAACTTGCCCTTCGGACTGTATTCGAAATTCCATTTCAGCAAGGCATCCTTGTTCATCGAATCATATTTGTAGCCATGCAGGGCATTGCACCAGTCTTTCAGATCGAGGATATTCGCCGAATGAGTTACTCCCACAGGCGATTCTTCCATCGGAATGCCCACATTAGCCATACGTTTCTGTTCACTAGCCACCCGTTCTGCGCCAAACACACCCGGAAGCATCGGAACGAGTTTATCCGGAGTAAGCGAACGGCTCGGAATCTCTTCGCCTGTAAACACGGCGATGTCTACCACCGGTCTGCCCTGCTGCAGATAATTCTGACACAGGGTGATGTAATCCACAAAACCGCGTGCCTCAGGATACCAGGTATTGTCGCGCTGGAAGAAGAGACCGATGCCATCAAGCGTCATACCAGGCTTGCGGTCCATCCAAGGATTATGGGCAGTTACATGGAAGAAGAGTTTGTTCATGCCAAGCGCCAGATTGCGGTCAAGCATCGGCTTGAGCATGGCTGGTGTCTCATTCCATACACCACGAACCTCGGTGAATCCCTCTGCCTGAACGATGTTCTTATTATAAATATGTGCACCGCTCACGGCATCGAGCATGTCGTTGGGTTTATCGTGAGTAGGCGAATTGAGCCAGTATTCTCCCATTGGATTGTCGGCATACTGATAATGCTGCAGACCATCGGCAGGGAAGGTTGGTGCAATACTCTCGTGAGATACTTCTATATCCTGTTCATGAGCCAGATCGGTAAAGGTCTTGAAGAACTTCTCGTTTACCAGGTCATTGATGGTGAGACGGATATCCTTCAGTACCTGTTCGTATCTGGAAGCCGACTCCATCGGAACACCTGCCATAATCGGGAGGTATGGGATGAGGTCGTAACCGCGGCGTGCCTTGAACTCCTCGGCAAACTGATAGCCCCAGTTCTGACTGCCACACTCCCAGGAGTCGATGTGCAGATACTTCACCACATCGCTGTGCGGACGGTTCAGGAACAATGCATACCAGGAATTGAAAAGTTTCCTGACGGCTGCCGGTGAGAACTTATCCACTTCGAGTCCCTTACCGGTTCCGGCTGTTGCATTGGTCTGTCCTGTTGAGGTATGTCCCATTCGCAACAGGCGCCAGGTGCCCTTAGGCAACTTATTCATCAGGTTGCCGTTCACCATGACACCCATCACCATTCCATTTTCCAGTTTCAAAGGCAGTACATCTGCCATCGCCACAGTCTCGCTCTTAGCTGCCGCATCGGTTTCGATACGCCATACGGCACCCGATTTTCCCTCATACTGGTTAATCATCGGCTGGTTGCTCAAGAGGATATTCTCCAGTTTCAGCAGCGGTTTCCATTTGGCTGCATCCAGGTCTTCTGCTCCCGGCTCTGTACCTTCCGGCGTCCATGAGAATCGGAAATAGCGGGCGGTGGTAGTCGGCAAACTGAAGGTATAATCACACATCGTGTTCTGCCAACCCTGACGGGGTGGCACCAACTGCTTGATATCGCTGAAGTTGATGCCGTCATCAGATGCCTGCACCAGGAGGCGCTGCGACTGGATATTGTTGCCGTTAGGCACCACACGCATGCTGCGCACCGTGACGGGTTTATGAAACGAATAGGTGATAGAGGCAGGTTTCGCTGCCAGATAATAGCCCTTGGCGGTAGAAACAGCCTCGGTATATTCTATCTTCTCCGGTTTGAAGAGTTGGGGTTTCTCCTTGCATCGGATGGCAAAAGCCGCGATATCCTGATAATATCCACCCTCGCTTCCAGCAGGCTGCAACTTCCCGTCCTTATAACTTTCGGGTTGCCACATCTGCATGCCTTCTATCTTCTTACCGCCACCCACAATGGTATCGGTCCATACCACCTTCTGCATCGATTCGGCAGGAAGGATAGACGGATTGCCTGCCAGGGCGAAACCGTCGCAGATATGAATGCCCATGTCAAGGCCCAGGGAGTCGGCTTGCTGGAAAGAGTAATCCACCATCTCCCAGAACTTAGATGACAACTGTGCCGCCTCGCCCTGATACTCCGGACGTTCGCTGACACCACGGATTGGCATCAGATAGGTACCGCCCAAACCAACATTCTTCATACCGACCAGATCGGCATGAATACCAGCCTTGGAAACGGCGCCATACATCCAGTACCAGAAGGTCCAGGGCTTAGCCTCGTCATTATGAGCCATTGTCGACGCTACCAGAAGAGCCGACAATACCATCACCGTATATCGTTTTTTCTTATTCATAACAGTTCATAACAGTTAAAAGTTAACAGTTAAAAGTTAACAGTTTAAAGTTAACAGTTCAAAGCTCAAAGTTCAAAGTAAACACAGTTTTACCCTTACCGTTCAGCCATTTTGGCAGGGCTGAAGGTCCGTTGAGGTCGGTGGTATTTACCTTGTTTCTTACTGAAGGTATCACCTTGAAGACTGCCAGACCGGTTTGTGGCAAGGTATAGAGCAGACCATCTCTACCATCACGAGGGGTATAAACGCCCATGTGCTCATCGGCAGTCAGACCAGAGAAGCCGATCTTTCCTTCATCAGTCTTGAACTGCATCCACTTCACGTTGGCAAAGTAGCCTTTAAACTCTGGATAATCCCAGCTTTCGGCTGGAATCGGGTCATTATAGTCGTTCTGCCAATAGCCGTATTGCGGACCCTGTTCGCGGTTCTGCCAAACCCGGTAAGGACCATTGCCCACCCAAGCCTTGCTGCGAACCTTAGTCTCTGGGTAGTCGAAAGCCATACCCATCATATCTACTACGCCACCGAAATTGTAATGACAGGTTACAGCCACCGAACCGTCAGAAAGGAACTGCCAGTCTACCTCATCGAGTGAGCCATGCTGGTATTTAGCCACCAGCTTTGCCTCCGCTTCCTTCCATTCGAAACCGGAAAAAGCACCCTGGTCAACAAACTCGGTATAGAGTGTCTTTTTCTTCTCAGCCTCTTTGTCATCGTGATTATAGAACTGGTCCAGACTGCGGTCGCTTCTTCTGGCTGCCATGAACCGAGGTCCATTGCTCAGCGAGATTGCCTTGCTGCCAACCTCAACACCCATCAGTCTGCCATCTTTCTTGGCAAAGCGATAAGTTCTGCCACCCGCCTTCACTTCAACAGCATCAGCCTGGTCAGCATAAGCAGCAGATGAAGCACTTGAAGTACTTGGAGCACTTGAATTTTTCACTCTTCGTTCTTCACTCTTCACTCCCCTGCTCCATGTCATGATTTCCTCACCTTCATGGTTCACAGCCTTGATTTCTACCGCATCAGCATTCGCCATCATCGGTATCTTCACCTGGGCTTCCTTGCCCGGAGCTACATCCGGAGAAGAGAGATTGCCCTGCTTCAATACCTTGACCTGAGTGCTGCCCATTGCTGGCATCTGCAGCAGACGATAAGAGAAACGGCAATCCTTCAGATTCACGAAGTTATACTGATTAGATAAGGTGAGTTCACCTTTCTCCACATCATTCCAAGTCAACTGTACCGGGCACCATACCTCTTTAATCGTATAGTAAGAGCCTTCCTTCTCGGCATGAGGACCCACGATACCATCTGCTCCGAAGTTACCCATACAGTCAACATAATTGTTCTTGTCGGTACGCACCACACCCTGGTCCATCAAATCCCAAAGGAATCCGCCGGCACAGCGAGGGTTTGCCATCATCATGTCCCAGTAATCCTTCAGTCCTGCTCCGTGTCCGCCGTCATACAGACCATGCAGAAACTCGGTAGGCATGAAGATTTCCTTCTGTCGCATATACTCCTGGGTCTCACCATAAGAGCGGTAATGCTTGGTTTCAAAGCCGTTGCGGTTAGCCCAAGGATAGAGAACCACGCGCTTCTGCTTGTCCCAGAGAGCGAAGTCTGGTTCCAGTTCATAATTGAAACCACCCTCGTTACCATTGCTCCAGAAGATGATGCTAGGATGGTTCTCATCACGGGTAATCATCTCCTTCACCAGCTGCTTGCCCACGATGGTAGGATGCGCCCAATGCCAGCCGCTCAACTCACATTCCACATAGAGACCGAGCGAATCGCAAGCCTCCAGAAACTCCGGATCGGCAGGATAATGACTCAATCTCACGGCATTCATGTTCATGCTCTTGATGAGTTTCACATCTTCTATATTCTTCGCCTTGCTCAGCGTTCTACCGGTCTCAGGACGGAAGCTGTGACGGTTCACACCTTTGAAGATGACTTTCTGACCATTGATATAAACGCCATCGCTGGCACGGTATTCGATGGTGCGGAAGCCGAACTTCTGACGTTCTCTGTGGAGCGTTTTGCCTGCTGCATCCTGGAGTGTGAAAACGGCAGTATAGAGATGTGGAGTCTCAGCAGTCCACTGCTTAGGGGCTTTCGTCTGGAAGTCGACATGCGCCTCATCGCTGTTTCTGGCATCAGCCACGTTCGATGCCACCACCTTTCCTTTCTCATCCAGAATCTCGGTCTTCACCTTCGCACCCTTGACGGCACGGTTCAGGTAGCAGTCTGCCATAAAATGACCATCGCCCTTGGCATCAATTGCCACACGGTCGATGTTCTGCGCAGGTTTCGCCACGATGAATACAGGACGGAAGATGCCGCCGAAGTTCCAGTAGTCAGCACGGCGCTCCGCCATGTTCACCTGACTGTTGCTGCTCTCCTTGCTCACCTCCACTTCGAGTCTGTTCTTATGTTTTCCGAAGAAGATGCGGTCGCTCACATCGTAAGTAAAGCGATAGAAACCGCCCTGATGCAAACCGTTTCCCGCCTTTCTGCCGTTGATGGTAACCTTTGCATCGGTCATCACGGCTTCGAAGACGAGTTCTATCTGTTTGCCCTCCCACTCCTGTGGCAGCGTAAACTCATATTTATATTTTCCTTTTTCGTCAGCAATACCTTCCGGAGTAGCCTTTCCATAGAATCGCATACCATACTGATAGGTACCGAATCCCTGGAGTTCCCAGCAGGAAGGCACCCCAATCTTCGTCCACTTGCCGGCATTTCTACCACCTGTGCAGTAGAAGTCCCAGTTCACCATATCATCACATCCATGTCCCGAGAGATACTGGCGCTGTGTATCAATACTAGCCTGTGCGGCAGCAGTCATCGCCATCGCCCCCAAAGCTATCATTAAAAACGTTTGTTTTAGATACATATTGTTTATTCCGTATTTGTTTATATTCATTTTGTTATTCCCCAATAAAGACTCATAAACACAGATTTTGTAACTATTTAGCAAATCGGAAATACGCCGATAAGCTGCGAAAACATATCAAAAAACATCAACTTTCGCAGATTATAGAGCTAATTCAGCCACAACTTCATCAGTTGGTCATCAATATAGTACGTGCCCAAGGAAGTAGATACCAGATGATACTCCAGCAATTTCTTGATGGCAGACTGAACGCTGCTGGCAGAGCGTAGATTATGCCGTTTTACAAAAACCGTGGAAGTAATCTGCTTGGCAATGCCATCCTTGGCTATTGCATAAAGCAATTCCTTCTGAGGGAGCGTGAGACGCGACAGGATTTCACTAAACTTGCGGTCGTTGTCCAATATCATCATGTGGATGATGGCTTCCGCCATCGCCTTGTCAGCCTTGCCCTTTACATCTGTCTGGTTGAAAGCATCATGAAACACCTTCTGCATATAATACGTATTTCCTCCGAACGTATCATAGACATCACGCACAGCCTCTTCCTCCACGTCCTTCCCAAACCTGGCAAACAAACTTTTCGCAAATTCCAAGTACTTATCGTATGGTATCACCTCCAAGTTCAGCATATCGGCACTATTGTAGAATGGATGCGCCTTTTCGGAGAACATCTTCGTAATGAGATGGCGCTCGCTACCTGAGAATATGAAGTTGGCATTGCTACATTTCTGCACATAAGTGCGTAATATTGCTTCCATGTTCTTCTCTGGATAATAGCCAATCTGCTGGAACTCGTCTATCGCCACTATACATTTCTTGTCAGCATGCTCCAAACAGGCAAATATCTCATCCAGGGTATAGAGCGGATTGGAGATATCACCTAGCGAAAGGTTAAAGGTCGGCGTGTTCGAGATGGGATCATAGCCGAAACACCCATTGATAGATTTCAATGTGTTGACCACCATCTTGAGCATCTTCTGACTGCGATGAGCCGCCTGTTCGAAAACAGCCTTACCTAGTTCGAAGGCAAACTCCTGGATGCTCGAAGTACGGAGTATGTCGATAGAAATGGCGATAAAATCATTCTTGACCATCGGCGAGTCAAGACAAAAGTCGATAAGCTTACTTTTGCCCACACGCCGTGCAGCCATCAACACAATATTTTCACCCGAAGTTACCTTTCGGATGATTCTTTCTGCCTCCACCTCTCTGTCGCAGAAGTACTCTGGCTTAATCTTGCCTGTGATAATAAAAGGATTCTCCATACTCTTTACCTAATTAAATCAGTAGTTATGGCGGCAAAGATAATAAGATTTCTCGAATTATGCAAATTAAATTATGCAAATTGCATAATGCAAAACAAATAATTCGAGATAAGCTGCGAAAATATATCAAAAATCATCAACTTTCACAGATTATAGAGCTAAAATTGTCGGAAAAGGGCTTTTACACACCTTTTCCGACAAGTTATTAATTTGCCTCAAAACGGCATTTCCATACCTGATGCCTCACAGTATTCTCATCTTGAAATGCAGGGTATAAGTCTTGGTTTTGTCGATGGCATATTTCTTCAACACACCTGGTCCGCAACTACTGTTACCCAGGCCCAGAACAGCACAGTCGAGACTGAGATAGGTGTAGCGCAGGTTAGGATTACCCGACTGCTTCAGTTCGAAATCGTGACGGGCGGCATAGAGGTCTGCCACGCTGTATGGCAAGGCAGAGAAACTCAAAGGTGTATCGCCGGCTGCGATAACCTGCAGGGCATTCTTGCCATTTTTATTGGTCAGTTCGATATACGAACAGTCCTCATGGTTGCCGTTGTCCTGCGGACGGGGATAGTGGGTAAACTGATTCTCCACGCTACACTCATACCATCCTATCGGACAAGACTGCTTGCGGTCTGGATAATTCTCCCAAGGTCCTCTGCCATACCATTTCACCAGGTCGTAAGCCACTCTTGGCAGCTTCAGCATCAGACCCAGACGAGGAAGTTCAGGCAGATTGCCCTCAAAACTATAGGTAGCCTTCACGTCGACGAAGCCGTCCTGCTGAGGAGATACCTCCAAGCGGAGACGGATATTGCCGCCAGACTTAGCCGATGCCGAAGAACCAGCCTTATCTGATGCTCCATCCTCACCATAATGATATACATACTCCCCATCCTTCAGCGGGATAGCGGAAAGTGTGCTGTCGAGATGAGTCTTCTTCCAATCCTTCGCTATCCAGTTGCCGAAACTCTTGTCGTTGTCGGTTGGCGCACGGAAGAACTGAGGAATCACGGAGAAATTGCGTGCTAGCAACTCGGCGGTTGACAGAGTTGCCAAACGGCGGGAAGACTTGTATCGCTTCATGGCATCCGCAGCCAGTTTCCTGCCAGCTTCATACAAGTCATCGCTGAAGGCTATCTGCTCCCTTCCTACCTCTACACCCTGCTGGGAAATGACTGAGAGATTCAATCGGGAATCCGTATTTTTATACGCTTTGAAGTCACGCAAGTTGCATAACCTTGCACTATCACCCGGCTGTACAGATGGCATTTTCAGCTCTCCCTCCTGACCGACAGCACCATTTTTCGTCACCTGATACTGGCAGCTGAAGCCCTCCAGCGAGAGATGGGAATGATGATTCTTCACCCAGATTTCATCCCCTTTCTGAGTTATCCACACCGGTGCATAAACATGCTTTACCTCCTGATACTTAGCCGATACCGAGCGGTCGGAGAAGACCACACCGTTTAGGCAGAAGGCTTTGAGATTAGGCTTGTCACCGAAATCACCGCCATAGAGCACATGGTTGGTTCCCGGAGCATAGATGCCCTGGTCAACCCAGTCCCAGATAAAGCCGCCAGCCATACGGGGATGACTGTATATCTCCTCCCAATATTCCTTGAAATTACCCAGCGCATTACCCATACAATGGGCATATTCGCTGGTAAGCACAGGACGATTATCGTTCTTTCTCATCGCAATATCCAGCAGATGCTCCCATCGGGCATTCTCCGCTCTCTCCTTGTCTGAACCTTCGGGAACGCCCGGATTCAGATACTCTGCCTTCACACGGGGATAGAAACGGCTCATGACATCCACACAGGCTGGGTCGGTCTCATCAAAATCCTTCTCGCTCAGGCCCTTCGCTGGGCGATAAGGCGTCTGAGCACCTTCATAATGCACCAGTCTCGTTGGGTCGAAGGTATGAAGCCAGCCTGCCATGGCTGCATGATTGGCACCGAAACCGCTCTCGTTGCCCAAGCTCCAGAAGATGATGCTCGGATGGTTCTTGTCTCTTTCTGCCATTCTTACGGCTCTATCCAGAAAGGCGGCATTCCAGTCGGGAGTAGAGGTAAGCGTACCACGGAGTCCGTGGGTCTCGCAATCTGCCTCGTCCATCACATAGATGCCGGCGCTGTCGCACAGCTCATACCAGCGTGAAACATTCGGATAATGACTGGTTCTGACGGCATTCACGTTCGCCTGCTTCATCAGTAGGATATCGCGCTGCATCATCTCCTCGGTCATCACTCGTGCCAACTTCGGATCATGCTCATGCCTGTTCACGCCACGCAGTTTGATAGGTTTTCCGTTCACCATCAACTGTCCGTTTTCTACCGAAACCCATCTGAATCCGATGCGCTGCTGCACCTGTTCCACCACACTTCCCTGCTTGTCGAGAAGTGCCAGTTTCAGGGTATATAAATAAGGTGTCTCAGCAGTCCAGGCATGCGGTTTTTCCACTACTCCCTCCATACGTTCGAATTTTCTTCCACCTCGCTGCGGATACCATTCGTTCATCAGGGCTGCCTTATGATTCAGGTCGAGAATCTCGTCGGCAGAAGCCTGCAGAGAAGCCTCCAGTCTGTCAGTTCCCGGCAGTTTCAGCATCACGCCTTTATCTTCAGCATCCTCCAGCCACGCCATCAGCCGGTAACCTTCTCCCTTCTCGCCTGCTGCCACCGCCAGTTGCGGATTGATCTGCAGGGTGAAATCACAAGGAGAGGATGTAGCGGAAGAGAGCTGCGGCAGGGTGCGAACAGCGAAATCACGGATGCGGACATTCGGTGTGGAATAGAGCCACACATCACGGTGGATGCCACCGAAGCGCCAGAAGTCCTGATCTTCCAGATAACTGCCGTCGCTATACTTGTAAACCTCCACGGCTATCTCGTTCTTGCCAGCCTTCAGATAAGGAGTCACATTAAATTCGCTCGGCTCCATCGAACCCTGCGAATAACCCACCTTCTCGCCGTTCACCCATACATAGAATGCGCTCATCACGCCCTCGAAACGCAGGAAGGTTTGACGGTCCTGGCGGAACAGCAGCGAGTTTGCCTTCAGCTGGAAGGTACGTTTATATTGTCCGGTAGGATTGCGTTCCTCGTAGGTGGTCCAGTCCTTCTTGGGTGTAGTCATCACATAAGGAGGATTGATTTTAAAGGGATAACCTGCTGATATATAGATAGGTGTACCATATCCATTCACCTCCCAGTTGGCTGGTACCGCGAGCGATTTCCAGCCCTTGCAGCTATAGTCAGTACGATAGAAATCCACGATTCGTTCCTCCGGCGTCTTCGTCCATCTGAACTTCCATTCACCGTTGAGCGACATCTGGCTATCTCCCTTCTTTGCCTGATAAGGCATGAATGCAGCCCGTGCCGGTTCCCGGTTGATGGAAAGCACATGCTGGTCTTCCCAGTCATGGTGCTCTGCAGCAGCTGAAGCCTGAGGTGCAAGGATTGGCAAAACCATCCCAGCCATCATGATCATGATTTTCCGTTTGTTCATCATATTATTTATTTTTTTAAACAGTTTACCAGTTTATCGTTTTTGTCCATACAATAAAGACGCCCCACCCCATTTTTTGTAACTGAGAATGAGTACTTTTTAGATTTACCGTCGCTCTCACGCGCACACATATAAGTGTTTTTTCTCGAAAAAAAGTATCAAAGTCTCATTTTTCAGGAAAATTTTAGTTTATATATCTGATATATAACCGTTTATAAGAATGATACTTTTCTGAAAATAGCCAGAGAAGTCTCATCGAAGTATCATAAAATAGGGAGAAGTATCATAAAAAACCGGCAAACAGCATACAAAACAAGCAAAACAGCATACAAAACAAGCGAAATATCGAACGAAATGCATCCATTATGTCCACGTACGTGGTTACTCGTACCCACGTACATGGGTAGCCATGACCACGTACATGGGTACGAGTGACCAAAGCGATGGGTATCCATGCCCAAAGCCTTGGGCAACCATGCCCTACATAGTTGGGCACAAATGCCCAAAGGCTTGGGCAAGTCTGGACAAAAGCATATATAAAGAGACTTGTCCTAATTCCGTAGACGTTTACTCTTTCTTAAAACTAGAAAGGTAGACACTACTACTGATATAAAAACTGAAAAAATAGACGCTACGGACTCAAAAAGACTGAAATAATAGACGTTTTTTTATAGTCTTTTGCAGCAACCCAATGCCGATTTTATGATACTTCTCCCGATTTCATGATACTTCTATGATACTTTTTTGTAAAGATATTAGGAAGTCTCATTTTTACATATCGCTATATATCAATGCCTTACAAAGACATTTCCACCAAATAATGAGACTTTGAGACTTTTTTCTCAAAAAAACTTATTACGCAAGAAAAAAAACTGCGCCATCTGCGTGAGATTCTTAAGTCACACAGATTTCGCAAATGGCGCAGATTTCCTTTTATTGCACTTCCAGATAATCGAACGAAACGTTCGGAAGACCGGAGAGGATTATCTGATAGGTACCGGCATTGATCTGAGAATCAGTAGTGGTACCGATGGTTTTGAACTTATTCGGCGTTTCAGGGAAGGTCATGTCTCTATCCAGCAGGACGATGCCCTTGCTGTCCACAATCTTCAACCTGCCAACCTGCTGCCCACCGGTTGTGTTCTTATAGCGGAAACGCAACATGTATTCGCGGGCTACACCAGGATTGATGGTCCAGGTTGAGGACTTGCTCTTATAGCGCACAGCCGGGAATACTTCGTTGTCCTGAGGCAACAGCTCCTTCGGATATTTCTCTACCACATCCTTATCCAGGTCAGCCCAATAAGTCTTGCTCATTCCGCTCTCAGGCTTGCTGCCCTTGAGGATGACATTCCACTTTTCTGCATCTCCTATCTCTCCCTTGGCAGCAATAGCGATGGCAGAGATGATTGCCTCTCCCACCTTAACTTCTGGGAAAGAAACAGTCAGCAGACCGCCCTTTACCTTGACATCCACCACCTTCTTGCAGGCTCCCGCAAAGCCAGCCTCAGCCCAAAGGTCGAGGTCATCTACTACCACGGAATCGTTGATGGCTACATCAAAGATGCGCTCGCCTTCACAATCGATGCCGGCACCCTCATGCTTGCCCAGCCAAGGCTCAGCAAAATAAAGTTCTACGCGATATTCTCCATCCGGAACGGCAAACTGATAGTTCAACGCATGACGCCCCCAACGGAAATACTGGAAGAGCTTTGCATCATGGGCCGCAGCATGCTGAGAGGCTGCAGATGATGATTTCAAGCCATGAATGCGGGAGGTGATATGTCCCTGACTCGCCGTAAATGGATTCATGCCGAAACGCTCTGCCCAGGAATGAGAATAGACGCTGTCGTCCTGCTCCCATTCGCTGCCATAACTGTCTGTAACGGCATCACCGCCACAGTTCACTCTATACAGATAGGTATAACCCTCGGCTGGTTTCAGAAGATTTCTGCTGCGGTCGGCAGCTGTAGGCGTAAGCGTATCAGGCTGCACCTTAGTATAATGATTGCGATACCAGTAGAAGCCTTCGGTAGGCTGTTCCCAAGGCGTGAGAAGTCCCTTGTAATTGAACGGTCCCACCTTGTCGATACGGCGGTAAGCCTCATCCGGCTGTACTCTGCCCGGGTTCTCATGCGATACGAAGAGCCACTGGAAATGGCCGCAGACGCTGTCCCTGGCACTCTCTGCCAGCATCGCCTTCTTGCTCAGAAGAGACACAAAGGCATCTTCAGTATAGGCTTTTGACAGGGCCTTCGCATCACCGGCATGCAGTTTCTCTGCATCGGAACTGCGGAAACCGAGCGTGCGCCAGGCACCATATTCACCATTCAGCAACTGGTTAGGCTGTTTCAATTCCTGATCATATTTATCGGCTGTTCCGCCGTAGGTTCCGCTCCAGTTCTGAATCACATTCCAGTCGCTTCCCTCTCCTCCATTACAGGTGGTGATGGCGCGCATGGTCTGGGCGGTAGGGTCCATCTCCCGGATAATGGCAGCACACTCCTCGGTGAAATCCTTCGGCATCACACTCTCGTTCTGAATGCCCCAGAGAATGACGCTAGGCGAATTGCGGCGCTCCTTAATCCAGCGGCGCAGCAGACGCTTGAAGTTCTTGCGGAAGGCGGATGTATCATACCAGACATGTGCCGAGAACTGACTCCAGAACAGCATGCCCTGCTCATCCAGCAACTGCTGGTAATAGAGATTATGTGGCTGATGAGCCTCACGGAAGGCATTAAAACCTGCCTGACGCATCATCTTGACACGGGAGGCTATCTGCTCGTGAGAGAAGGCGTGACTCTGACCGAAGAGATGCTCGTAATCGCAGGTTCCGTTGATGAAAACCGGACTGCCATTGAGATAGAATCTGCCGTCTTTCTTATCCATCTGGGTTGAATCGCCACGGAGCGCAGCCTGCTTCTGTCGGAGTACCGGCCAGGAGATGGTGCGGATGCCGAAAGGTGTAGCCACATCATCGATGGTCTTGCCCTCTCGCTTGATGATGCTGGAAAGGGTATAGAGATAAGGATCCGTGATGCTCCACAAATGGGCTTCGCTGACCTTTGCCTGATGACGGACCACCTGGGTCTCGCCTGCCTTCAGGGTAATCTTTCCGGTCTGTCGGAAAGCGGTCTTGCCGCTGCTCAGCGCCAGTTTGCTGATTACCTCGATGGTCTGCTCATGGTCGGAATAGTTCTTCACTTCGGTATCCACAAAGACGCTGTCGCATGCCTCGTTGTTCCAGACGTGTACTCCGAAAGGCTCCACCCTCACCTCATCGGTTTCGATGAGCGATACCGGACGGAAGATGCCGAAAGGCTGACTGCCCTCCGAGAATCCCCATTCTGATGAACAGCCGCCGCAAGGCCAAGGATTATTGGTCTGCATGGCAGGATGTTCTACTTTGATATTCAATACATTATCACCCTCACGGAGTGCATCCGAGATATCGAGCGTAAAGCAGGTTCTGCCTACCAGTTCCTTCGGATAACTCTTGCGGTTCACCTTGACCGTAGCAAAGGTTCCCACACCTTCCAACTGCAGGAAGTAGCGTTTTCCGGTCTGTTTATGAACGGAGAAATGTTTCTCGTAGGTGGCGGTACCATGCAGGTTGCCGTGCTTCAGCTGGCGGTAACCGTAATAATCGTCCAGATTACTAGGCACATTCACCCGGAAGGTTCCCATCTTCTTCGTGATGCTGTCTTCTGAAGTCTTGCCGAAGGTTACCTGCCAGTCCTGATTCAGACTCACGATCTGTCGTTTTCCCTTCTTTTCAGGTGTCGGGAAAGAAACCTGCGAACGTCCCATCGGCACACTCGTAGCCACAGCGATGCCTCGCTGTCCGGCATGGTTCACGGCACAATAGAAATGGTATACCACGCCCTGATGCTTCAGCACATAACTCTTATGGGCGAACATATCATCATAAGGCTTGGAAGGATAAACCAGGTCGGCTCCCTCCCAGTCCTGCCAGTTCACCAGGTCCCGGCTTACGGCAAATGTATTGTAGGCATTGTATTTTCTCTCCGGATTATAGGCAGAGAAATAGAACATGACATAATAATGCGGGAACTTCACAATCTGTGCATCTCCCGTAATGATGCCCGGAGCCTCATGAAAGAACACCGGATTGCCAGTCTTTCGCTTGGCTGTGCGGAGAGGCAGACGACGCCAGGAAGTCATGTTGCTGGAGAGGGCGATACCGATACGCTCAGCCTTCAGCTGGTTGGTGGGGTTGATGCCACCGGCATTATAGAACATGACGAAAGGTTTGCCCAGCGTCTTGTTCCTATCCCAGTAGACGGTACTTTTATAATGGGTGAGTTTCTCCCACCACTGTGCACTCTTGTCGTTGATAGAGAGAACAGGCGCAGGGGATGTTTCCCAAGGATGAGCCTGGGTGATATCGCCTTTGGTAGAAGCCATACCCATATTGAGAGGCTTGCGGACGGACTCATAGCCCGTACCTTCTCCACCGAAATAGCTCATCCAGTGGCGACCTTTGTATTTTGCCATCTCATAGGATCCGTTCCAGGTCCAGTCTATCAGCGCCGGATATCCTGCACGCTGGTTCATATCCCATCCCTTGTCGGCATAGCAGAGCAGGCGGCCCAGTGTTTTCCATTGCAGCAGGTCATCGCTGGTAGCGAGCCATGTTTCATACCCTCTTCCATCCGTTCCGTCCTTGCCGTTGTATACCACATAGGTCATAAACCACCTGTTTCCTTCGCGATACACCATCGGACAGTCTATCTTGTGGTAGTTGTCCTCAGGTGCAACCACCATACCATATTTATAAGGTGTCTTTACCTCGTCGTATATCTTCTGCATCACGTTCTGGCTGATTTTCTGTGCAAAAGCGGTGATGCTGCCAAAGACAAGAAGAGATAAGAGTACCAGTCTTTTTCTTTCGATCTTCATATTTTTATTTTAGTACATATTAATTTTAAATCTTACAAATACAAAGACGTTTGGAGATAGTTTTTGTAACTAATTACATAAAGTTTATGCTATTTAGAATTATTAACCATAAAAAGTAGGAGATAAACACCTATTATTAGCATTCACCTCCTACTCGAGTATATATTAGTTAAATCTAAAAAAAATTAATAACCAGGATTCTGGTATTCAGCGCCATTATTAATACCATTTGTAAAGGTTGTTGAAATTGGACGAAGAGCATACTCTGGTTTGAAATACCTAGCCAAGTCTGGATGTGTAGCCTGTAGATATGAATTGTCCTTGAACATTCCTGTGCGCTTCAAATCATAGAAGCGGCAGTATTCACCACATAACTCACGACCACGTTCATCCAATACTGTACGAACAGAAGCTGAACCAGTGAGAGGGGTAGCCCCTGCACGTTGGCGAACCTTATTAATATAGCCCATAGCGTTAGCCCCGCCATTTAGATAGATATCAGCCTCTGCTGCAATGAGGTAAATCTCAGCCATGCGTATAATGAATGTAGCATTCAAATTTCCATTACGTTTTTTGCTGGCATTAGCAACATAATAGTTGCTGCTATTATGCTTGTTAAGAGATGGATAGAAGTAGCGGAACATGTTTTCACCTGCGCCACGCTCGGTTATCACATTCTTATTTGCATCATCATATACATCCTTATAATCTACTATTAAGTAGTTGGCTGTAACTTTCTTACTTACTTCCGCTGCATAATCTGCATCCTGAGGCATCACGATTTTGATGGCCAAGTCGCCTGTATTGAGCTTCTTGCCAACAATGGCATCTTCCTTACCAAAGTTGTTCTTTGAACTTTCGTCCCACTCATAATTCCTATTTGCGTTCCACTGAGTAGTGAAAGACTTGTGGAAACGTGGGTCTAGTGTTCCATCCTGCTGTACATATAGATTGAGCAAATACTGAGTTGGCATGAAGATACCTGCCTGACTGCCTTCCCATGTTAGACGGCTAGTCTGATTGTCTTCACGAGCACCAAACTTATTGATATTACAGAGGAACTTCTCATCGTTACGATTCAATTTGAAGTTACCATTACTAGAACCATGTCCATCGCTGCCAGCATACCAGCGATGCTTCCATAGAGCCTCCTTATTTTCTTTATTATTTTTCTCAGCAAAAACCTCCTCATACGTAGGATACATGTAAGCACCATATGTAGAGCCACCCGACTCACAGTCAGTTATCAGCTTTTTAGCTGCATCAAGCGCCTCAGGTATATACTCATCCGTAGCATACTCTTTGGTCTGCAGACAAACTTTTGCCAACATTCCAAGTGCAGCTTTTTTGGTAGGCTGTGTAGTAGTTGCGTCATTGCCTTTATCCAGCCATTCCACAGCAAACTCCAAGTCAGGAATGATAATTTCCTTATAAATCGTTAGAGGTTCTGTACGGGTAGGAGCAAAATTCATAGAGCTAGCCGGTTCTGTAATCATGGTAACCCCACCAAACTGCTCTACAGCATTGAAATAATAGATAGCACGCAAGAATCTAGCTTCTGCAACTTTGACATTTCTTTCAGCCTCAGTTTTAAAAGGGGCTTTATTTGCCAAACTGATAGCCATATTGCAACTGCCAATACCATCATAGAGAGAGTTCCAGATACCATTTGTATAGGTGGTGTTAGGTGCTGCACCTGCGAAGAACCAAAAATACTGAGTATAGGAAGTATTCTGATTTCCTTGGTAAGTCCAGAGGTCTGTATCACCTTCTGTCAATTCCATGAAACCATCCGTACCATACAAGAAACGTTCCATACCAAAATAGCACTGATTAAGCAAAGTCTGGTATGACTCAACCGAGTTCGCTGCCATGTTCTCCATGGTAAAACCACCAGGGTTTTCTTCTTCCAAAGAGCACGAAGCTAAAGACATCGCACCAGCAGCGAGGGCTGCAGAGAACAATATATTCTTAAAATTCATCTTTTTCATTTTTCTTAATTGTTTAGAATGTGATATTTATACCAAAAACAAACTGCTTGTAAGTTGGGAAAGTATCCGAGCCACCCATTTCAGGATCTGTACCTTTCAACTTACTGTCCATAGCAAAAATCCAAGGATTATAGGCAGTAAAATAGAAACGGCACTTCTCCATAAGTGCATGCTTAGAGATGCTCTTGGGAAGTGTATAACCCAATGTGATGTTCTTTATCTTGATGAAAGAACCATCATATACATTGATGGCTGTATTGCCAATCGTTTGGTCATCACCACTACCAGGGCGTGGATAATAAGCACCTTGGTTTTCTTCTGTCCAATAGTCTATACCTGAAATTTGATTTGTACCAATTCCAGACTTTGCTGTATATGAACCGAGCATTTTGCTATAGATAGTCTGACCGAAGCGTCCCATTGCATAGATAGTCAAGTCGAAGTCCTTATAGACGAAAGTATTGTTAAGACCAATAATCCAGTTAGGATTCTCATGTCCCAATACCTGACGGTCATCCTGGCTGTACTTATGCACACCTCCGTCACCATTGCCATTTTCGTCAAATTTCTCAATCGTCTCAACCTTTACCCATCCAGGTTTCACGCCATACTTATCAAGTTCTTCCTGTGAAGCATCAGTACCCCAGATACCAGCATACTTGTAATCGTATATAGCATGAATAGGTTTACCCACGAAAAGATTCTCTGAAATCAAGTCACCATTAGGTAAGCTCTCGATCTTTTCCTTGCTCCAAGTTCCTGTCAATGTGGTATTCCATTTAAAGTCCTTGGTAACGATATTACGGCTGTTGATGGTGAACTCCACACCCTTGTTGCTAGTCTTGGCAATATTTTCCCAGCTAGCCAAAGGAGAGCCCCAACCTGTGCTGCCACTTGTTATAGGCATAGTACGCTTGAAGAGCAAACCACGTGTTTTAGTGGTGAAGAAATCCAAACTGCCATCAAGACGTCCTTTGAGTACAGCCATATCTATACCGAAGTTCCAATTATAAGATTTTTCCCATCCCAAAGAAGGACTACCATAGGTACCGGTATATTGAGTGAACGGCACTATGTTGCCATTTATAGTGATGCCGGCAGAAGTGTATTTATAGGCATTTGTTTGTGTTGAATAAGCACCTACGCCACCTGAATTACCTGTAATACCTGCACCCACTCTGAGTTTCAAGTTGTCAAGCCACTTTTCTGAGCTTTTCATGAAACTTTCATCTGACACGCGCCAAGCTAATGCTCCTGCAGGGAATGAATCCCATTTCTTGCCTGGAGAGAAGAATGACACACCGTCCCAGCGATTTGAGAAAGTGAAGAGGTACTTACCTTTATAGGAATAATTAAATCGCAAGGCGTATGACATTTTTTGGGTGGTTGTCAGTCCTGACTCTACACGTTGGCTATTAGCTGCCAACAAACGCCAATACTTCCATATGTCCAAATCCTGGCCACTACCATCTGCATTGGTATATTCATTAGAATTCTTCTGCCAAGAAGTAACGCCTGTAACACCAATGTTATGGTCATTAGCAATGCTGAAGTTGTATGAAAGAATATTCTCCCATGTATAACTATAACTGTCTGAGTTCTGTATCTGTGCGTGTGGCGAACCTGCATATGTAGGTCTGTTGGCATGACACAAATTGCCCCAATAAGTACCTTGGCGGCCATGACCTAACGAACCGTTAAGTTGAGTACGGTAAGACAAACCCTTGAAAGGAGTAATCTCTGCATAACCAATTGCATTGATATAAGTATAACGGTTATTATTGTCATACTGATTCTTGATATAATCGCCCATAGGAGAGTATTGGTTATTGATATACTCAGAGTTATACTCACCAAATTCATCAAAGACATCACCAAGAGGAAAAGCCCTCAATGCTCCTGTGAATGTCTTGTTGTCGCCGCGGTTACGGATGCTATAGTTGAGATTGGTCGACACACCAGCCTTAAACCAGTCAAATACCTTTTGATCGATGTTCAAACGTACAGAATATTTGTTGAGTTTCTCATTAGACAGTAATCCCTGGTCACGGTTATACACCAATGAAGCGTAAACATTTGTCTTGTCAGTTCCACCCTGGATGGAAAGTGAATATTTTTGAGTAGTAGCTTTATTATCCATAGCCTGATCTACCCAGTCTATCCATTTTCCTGCATTATAAGCATCTACATAATCCTGGTTACCACCGAAGAGGTCTGAAACGCTCGCTGGAGCTACGCCATTTTTATATTTATACGCCTCTGTATAATAATTAACCCATTCATCACCAGTCATGCCACTCTTGTACTCAGGAGAACCACTCCAACCATAGTAAGCGTCAAAATTAACCCTTGTCTTAGAACTCTTCGCTCCACGCTTGGTTGTTATAATGATGACACCATTGGCACCTGCTGAACCATAGATAGCGGTAGATGAAGCATCCTTCAATACATCGATGCTCTCTATATCGTTAGGGCTTATGTCATCATAGCTTCCAGGCAGTCCGTCGATAATAAACAAAGGACTGTTATCGCCATAGATAGAACGAGAACCGCGAAGCAAAATATTTACTCCGCCACCAACCTGACCACTGGATTTTGTAATATCAAGACCTGCGATTTTACCTTGCAAAGCCTCCATTACGTTGGAAGTAGGAGCCGCTACAACATCTTCATTCTTTACGGATACTACAGAACCTGTCAAGTCACGTTTTTTCTGTGTACCGTAACCTACAACAACCAACTCCTCAAGACCTATAGCATCAGGCTCCATCTTGATTCCCATATTTTGCTTGGCAGAAATAGTAAAAGTTTTATAACCTGTGTAACTGATTTCCAAGACTGTACCAACAGGTACATTTACAGAAAACTTGCCATCCAGGTCAGTAATGGCACCGACACCACTACCTTTCTTTTTGATGGTTACACCAATCATCGGCTCGCCAAGCTCATCAACAATAGTACCATTGATGGAGTTTGACTGCTGCACTACAGAAAGAGGTGTTTGAATTCCTCCTTGAATTTTACTTGCCTTCATAGTTGTTGGAGTCAACAGGATAGTCGAAACCAACATTACCTTAGAGGTAATTCCTGAGATAGCGTCAGGATTTTTCAATTTCTTCATAATTGAGTCTTTTAGGTTTGTTTTTATATTTTAATCTAACTTCATAAATAGTCTGTTCCCAATCATCTGTGCCGTGATGTTAGTATACTACAAACAAATAAGATTATCATAAAGACGAAAAGAATCCAAATATTGTAATCACCTTCATTGAGATTTCTATACGTTATATGCACATGTTTCTTGCTCTATTGCCCAGTGTTTCAAGATGATCGCATAGCGTGCTAAAGTTGTTTGATCAACTAATGAACACTAACTATTCGCCAGAGTTAATTAACGCCAAGGGCAGAATATAACTGCCCAAGGTTATCGTTTGATTTAAATAGAACCCACTTTTTCGAGTGGACTCACCTAATAAAAAAAAGGATAGAGCATAACACATGATTTGTGCTATACTCTATCCTTCCAATTATATCATTCTATTTAGTAGAACAGCCAATCAATCGCCTTATCGGCACCAGAGAGACCGGCATCACGAGTGGTAATCTTATCGCCCGTAGCACCGAGCACAAGCAGGAAGCCCTTTGGCAAAAGCAGGGTATGCTTGCCGGCAGCAAACTCATACTTGTGGATGTTCACCTGTGGCATGCCGTCGATGCGGATGGCACTGGTGAGCTGAGGCTCAGCCTGACCGTAATCGTTGGCAGTGGCATCGGTCTCCAACTTCGGAGCCCTGGCATATTTCATCTGGTCATCACGGAAATAACCTATCAGGAGTTGCACAGGCTTCTTGGTGGTGAAGGTGAGCGAGGTAGACTCGTCACGCTGCTTGCTGCTGTTCATCACGTAAGCATTCATACCTGCCAACTCAGGAGCGAAATCGGTCACTACACTATCCAAATCGCTGAAGAGCTTGGCACCCTTGGCTATCTTCACTGTCTTGAAGTTAGTCTCGCCATTGATATTCTCCATCAGGAAAGCACCCTTCTGCTGGGTTGCATCCTTCAAAGGTTTGATATCCTCAGCCTTCATCTTGTAAGTACCCGCAGCCTGAGCCTTGAGCATGGTGATGTTCTTCTTCAGATTCGCCAGTTCCTGCTCATATTTCGGCAAGAGTTCACTCCAATGCTTCATATTGCCACCATCACCTCCGATTGGGATACGGCGCTGGGCGGTCTGCATCGAATTGGCATAGAGATAGGTATCCTTGGTAAGATCTACCAGCTGACGATAAAACTCCAGACTCTTTTCGAGCAGCGGAACGGCAGCATCCAATTCCTTGATATCCTTACCCCACTTATAGTTGAGCACATGCTGAGCCGCCTTCACCTTCCAGCCGAAAGCATAGGCAAAGGCACGGTAGCAATGCATATCGTTCTGAAGACGACGGAACTCATCCTGATTGCCGGTTACACGACTCGCTACGGCATCGATGGCAGCTACAGCCTTGTCGCCGTGAGCCTCGGTCTGAGCTACAATATCGAGTGGCAACTCACCCACATGAGGCTGATGCTTCCACTCCTTCTCTACATATTCGATGAGTTTCTCGCCCTCAGGACCGCAACTCTCATAGAAACCAGGATAGATGGTGTACTTATATGGATTCACCAGCTGACTCATGAACATGCCCAGGAGCAGCGTCTGACGGTTGCCCTCTGTAATACCGAAACGGCGGAGGAGCTTAGGCGCAATCTCGCCACTCTCATCGTATGCCTTGCGGATGCTGTCAGCAACAGCGGCATCAGAAGCATAGTAATCGGCAAGCACCTTATCCCAGTAATTACCCTCGGCAGCTACATCGCGACGGCAGTTCCAGGCATATCTTCCCCATGTCTTGTACCACATCCAGTCGCGGTCCAACTGCTTCTCCCGCTGTCCGCCAGGCAATTTATCTGCCGTATAAGGCCAATCCCAGTAACTAGCCTGCGGATAGAGATGCAGGGCATTGGCATGATGAACATCGTGCATCGCCGTTACCGCCTTTTGGACGAAAGAAGGAGATGACCAGCGGAATGGTTCGAGATTGGCAAGGATATGCACGTTGCTGATATGGGTAGAACCCAGGGCTGCCAAATCGGTATGAATCTTGGTCCAAGGACCGCGAGGCTGATAGGTGGTCAACGACTCTCCATTATACTTATGCATCGTATAGAGGTTCTTGTAGAGAGGCAGCGCTGCCTCCATCACCATCTTGCAGTCGGTATCGTGGGCACGGAGCAGGACTGGCGGTTCGTCGGTTCTGCCCAAAGCCTTCAAGCCGTCCTTGACACCCGGAATAATGGTCTTGGTCATCCATTCCACATCATCCTCGTAGGTATTCATCGCCTCACCGAGACAGACGAGCAAGCCTACATTCGGATATTTCTCGATGAAGGCAGCTACCGACTTGCGAGTATAATCGCTGATGAGCGGAGTGATAGGACGGTGACGGTCCTGCGTCTTCAAGCCATAATGATCGGCAAAAGGCTTGGAGAGGATGATGTTGTAGAACATCTGAATGACGAAGATGCCACGTCGGTCAGCCTCCCTGGTCAGGAACGAGAACATCTCTTCGTTCTTCCTGAAGGTAGCCTCATCCACTTCGAGGGCGAAAGGATAATCCTTCAGTTTAACGAGCGAAGCAAAAGGATGACCATTCCAGAGATAGAGCGAATTCATCTTGTTGTCTACGAGCATATCGAGATACTGGATCCACTGTTCCTTGTCATAGAACCAAGGGAAGTTCTCCGGTGTATAAGGGTATTCGTAAACCTGATGGCCCGGCAGATAAACGGTCTTCTGCAAGCCTACACAAGCACCACGGAGCACCATTTCAGGCGCATCCTTCTGCATCAGCGGCACATTGAGAGAACCATGCTGAGCCACATATTCTGCTATTTCGTTGCAGCCGTAGATGACTCCCGAACCGTCATTTCCCTGCAACTGGATTTTCTTTCCCTTGCGGGTCCATGAGAAACCTTCCTTCTTCAGTCCGGCAGTATCCTTGGCTTGCGAGAGCGAAATGCGATATTCGCCCTTCTTGCCGTTCACCACTGCAGAGAATCCCAAACGGTTGAGCTTCTTCTGCAGGTATTCCGCAGCATACTGTTCCCTATTAGAAGCCTTCTTCTCGGTCAGGATATTCACTTTTTGGGCAAAGGATACAGATGGAATCAGCACGAGGGCTGCCATCACAAAAATCTTTTGTACTTTTATCATTGTCTTAGTCTTTGTTTTATAAATAAAGACGCAGTTTCCTTCTTTTTGTAATCAATGAAGGAACATTCGTTTGTGGGGTCTAAAACAATAAAAGGATAGAGTATGATACGTATATCGTACATATTCTATCCTTTTAATTTACTATTTTCTTATTTTATCTTTTTCAAATCCACTTCCTTATACGCCACTCTCTGGCGACGCCAGGTGTAGATGCAATGCAGTTTGCCATCCTTTCCCTCGATGATACCTGGATAGGAATACTGGTTGATAGGACTGTCCTCCAGGGTGAGGAGATGACGCCAATGGGTGCCGTCATCGCTGATGGCAAGACTCAATGGGGTGCGAGGTCCCTTCTTGGTTCCCGGCAAGGTCTCGAAATTGTTGTAGATGAGCACGTGTCTGCCATCCTTCAGGGTGACAGCATCCGTACCGCTCTGGTTGTTCTCGATGTCGAGCAGGGTAACCGGAGTCCAGGTATCACCACCGTCGCTGCTGAAACTGGTGGCAAGCTTGGCATTATGGGTACGCATCAGAACCTGCAATCTGCCATCCTTCAACTTCAGGATAGATGGCTGGATACTGTAGATATATCTCGCCTTCTCACCCTCCTTGTAGATAGGATGCTGCATATCCACCGTAGCCGAATCCACATCATCGGTACGAGGCTTCAGTTCGGCATCTACCGGACCCACATACTTCCACTTTTTGGTCTTCAAGTCGAGAATCTCCACATGGAATCGCCAACCCTTGTTCTCGGTACTGGAACCGCAGATGAGTCTGCCGTTCACCATTTCCGGCTTGTTCTTGATAGGACCGAGGAAACCGTCTGGCAAAGCCTCCGGATCACTCCAGGTCTTACCGCCATCCTTCGATTTCACAAGACAGCCCGTCCAGTCGCCAACCGTAGAACCCACCTTATAGAACAGCCATATCTCGCCATCCGGCATAGTATAGAGCACAGGGTTCCAGCAAGACTTGCGCTTCAAATTGGCAGGCAACTTGATATTGGCTGACTTAGAGCGGAAATCATATTTGTAGCCGGCTGGCACACCGAAACGGCGCAATCCATCCTTGATAGGTCCCTTATCAGCCGGAGTTGTCTTCTCATCGATGCCCGAAAGACCCGCCTTCTTAGCCTCAGGAGTACCCAGGCGATAAACACCATCGGCAGCCAGGATAGGTTTCTCCCAAGCCTTGGCACCCTTCGGCTTACGACTTACCCAGATGCAGACATCCGGATTGCGCTCGAAGGTACCGCCGAAGTAAGCAGCCACCAGGTCACCATTCTTCAACTGGGTGATGGTAGAGGCATGAGCCGATGGGAAGCCGCTGTAATCATAAAGGAATTCATCCTTCAGGATGGCAGCATCGCGGGTAGGGATTTCTACCGAATAATGATAATCGCCACTACCCACCGTCTCAACCTTGCCATCAGGCAGATAGACATCGGCTGTGGTGTTGCAAGGCACGGTGATATCCCAATCCACATGCTGCAAGGTCTTTTTCCACTGGCTCTTCACTACTCCGTATGGAGTCTCGTAATCAGCTTTTACCGATTCGCAGTTCTGAATACTGAATTCCGGCTTCAGCACGATGTGCTTGTAAGCCACGCTGGCATCAGCCTCAGCCACCTGCTGCACGTTGACACCCTTCTGTTGGATGCCTCCCAGATACTGATAGCACCAGGTAAGCAAGTCGCCCAAAAGCATCACATGATTGCCAGAATTCATCTTCGGATCAGCCTTGTCGCCATTCCAGAGTTCCCAGATGGTAGTGGCTCCGTTCTCTGCCATATAACCCCAAGACGGATAGGTGCGCTGGGTAGCCAGGAGATAAGCCACATCAGGGAAACCATTATCGCTCAAACCGCGAAGGAGCCAGGAGATGCCGATGACACCGCAGTTGACATGTTCCTTGGCATCGATGCAGATGCCCTTCACTACCTGCTTGATGAGTTCGCTGCGCAACTCCTGGGGAGCGATGCCGAAGGAGAGCGCCAGGAGATTGGCAGTAGAGGTATTGTTGCCATAATAGATGCTGTCTGGATAAAGCACATGACCCGGACGACGGGAAGTTCCTGCCTTGTTGGTGAGGAACTGCTTGTTGAAGGCTTCTATCATCCCGCTTCTGCGGTCTGCCCAAGCTTTCGCTTCTTCCTTCAAACCTTGCAGGTTGGCAAACTGCTCTGCCAGCTGCAGACAGCGGATCATATAGGCGGTGGCTATCAGCTTACCATCTGTCTTTCGCTTCGGATCCTGACTGTGAATCAGTTCCAGTTTCTCTGGTGGTACGCACCAGTCGCCGTATTTATCCTTGGTGATGATGCCGTTCTTATCCGTATATTCAGCCAGGATATGGTTGATCCATTTCCTGATGGATGGATAAGAATCGATGATAGGCTGCTTGTTGCCAAACTGATGATAGAGCATATCACAGGTGAAAGGCAGGGCTGCCGGCCAGGTAACATCATCGGTATAATAATTCCAGAAGGCAGGAGCCACATCCGGAATATTGCCATCCGAACGCTGGGCATCGCAGATATCGTGCATCCACTTGCTGTAGAGTCGCTCGTTGTCGAAAACGAAACTTTCACCCAACGAACCCACCGTACGGTCGCCCAACCAAGGCTGGCGCTCGTTGCGCTGCGGACAGTCTACCGGCATACCCTTGTAATTGCCGTAGATGCCCCACCATGCATTCTTCAACACCTTATTTAATATCGTATCAGAAGTCTCGATATGCCCGATGGTAGCCATCTCATCGCTCACGGTATAAGCGGTGAAATTCTCCTTGCGGGCATTCTTCATACCGGTGATGGCAGCATAGCGGAAACCATGATAGGAGAAGACCGGGCGCCAAGGCTTGCCGTTCTCCTTACCATTGCAGACATAGATATCCTCAGAGAGGGCATTGCGGAAGTTGTCGAGATACAGACTGCCGTCAGCCTGCAGTTTCTCGGCATATTTCACACGGATGGTATCACCCTGCCTGCCACGGACCTGGAAACCGATCCAGCCCGCCATGTTCTGTCCGAAATCTACGATGAGTGTATCGTGGCGATGCTTCAGACTTACCGGATGACCGAATTCCTTCTCAACCATTCCCGTCATCGGCTGCGCCATCAGCGTACCGTCAGGAATGGCACAGCGCTCGGCTTTCTGCCACTGGCTATCGTCGAAACCAGCCTGGGTCCAGCCTTTCAGCGCCTGTTCCCTGCGGGCATCATACTCCTCGCCATCATACTCGTTGTTGCTGCGGATAGGACCATCGAAGCTCAACTTCCATGTATTGTTGGTAGCCCAGGTTTCAGTCTTTCCGTTCTCATACTCCACCTTCACGTTGATGCGGCATTTCGGATAACCGAAAAAAGGCGTCTTGTATGCCTTCTCCTGTCGCATCGGAAACATTCTTCCGTTGCCCAGTTTGATGGCGATGGCATTCTTCTCAGTCAGGAGCGAAGTGACATCGAACGTATTGTAGTAAATAGTCTTGCGGTAATCGGTTGGTGCAGGCTGCAATGCCTGGTTGCCGCCCATACGCTGTCCGTTGACGTAGAACTCATAGACACCGAGTCCGGCAACATAAGCCACCGCCCGCTTCACCTTACCTTTTGCCGCAAAGTCCTTGCGGATATAGCGTGCTGCCAGTCGGGTATGCATGCCTTTCTGTTCTCCAGGCTGCAGGTCTTCCAAGCCAATCCAGGTACCGCTCCATTTGGTTTCACCGAGCAGTCCGATGGTGAAGAGCTGCGGTTCGGTCCATTCCGATTTTCCTTTATTGGTAGTGATACGCACCTTCCAGTAAGCTTGAGCGCCACTCAGCAGCGCCTTGCCCTGATAAGGAATCCACAGCTGTTCATCGCTGTTGCGTTCACCGCTATCCCATAAATCCGCCTCGTTTCTATCCAGTTTTTCTCTGGAAGAAGCTACAAGAATCTGATAACTCGTCTGCACCACACCCTTCCTGTCAGAAGTAATCTGCCAGGAGAAGCGAGGGGTTGAAGTTCCGATTCCCAAAGGATTCACCCGGTTCTCCGTCCGCATCTTCACCACGTCAACATGACTGGCAGCGGAAAGCGGAAGTGCTGCCGACAGCGATGCCGTCAGCAACACACTCATCAATATATTATTCTTCATTTGAATTCTTCACTCTTCGTTCTTCACTCTTCACTTTATTTACTCATTCAAATCTCTTTTCTTACCAGCCAGACTCTGGTCTTCTATCATCTTCTGGTCTTTCTTCAGATAGTCCTTGCTGGCATCAATGGCGATGAAAACACCATCGCTGATGCCGCGGGTAGCCTTCTGAGGAGCGAAGGTGATGACCTTGTTGTCAAACTCTCCGATGTATTCCAGCTGTCCGTTGGCAGCATCCATCCACCATACGTTCTTTCTGCTGCCCGAAACCTTGCGGAGGTCGAGTTTCATCGGAACACAGTTGTAATTGTAAACCAGCAGATAATCGTTGCCTCGGGTAGCCAGCAGACGGTTATATCTTTCGCCATTCTCACCGGCAATAATGCTCTGGTCAGGCACACGCTCAAAGTATGGCAGAGAGAGCATCAGATTCTTGAGATGCTTCATCTGGTTGAATCCAGGATCGTTGAGCGCCACATACCAAGGCTTCTCGGCTCCATCACTTCCATAACTGGTAGGATAGCCCGGCTTCAACATCTGCATGATGGCATTATGACCATAGGTATGGCCGCAGGAACCGGCAAAGACACTCCAGTAGGCATAGCGGCGAACGTCATAATCCTGCCAGCGCTCCTCATTAGGATCGTGCAAGCCCTTCGGAATATCCTCGTAGCTCGGTTCGGCATCGAGCACAGGTTTGATAGGCTTGTATGCCCAGGTAGAATCCACATACATCCAGTTGTCCTCCTCGGTATTGTCAGGGATAGGATAATCCTTATTGCCCATACGCTGACCATACTTGCGATGACCACTCTGGAAGGTATGGAAATCGAGCCATTTCGCCTTGCTCCACCATTTGGCAGAAGTATATCTGCCACGAGGATGATAGGTCATGAGATGATTGTGATCGATGCTCTTGATGCTGGTAGCGAGCGACTCCCACACCTCTGGGTGGATATCACCCTGGATATCGCCACCCATCACCCAGATGATATTAGGCGAATTCTTATAGCGGTTGGCAAGGAACTTTCCGTATGCCTTAGCCTGCTGTGCATTGATATTCTCTGCCTTTACCTGAGAACCCCAGATGGTTACCATGCCGATGTAGATGCCGTTCATCTCGGCAAGTTTGATGATGTAGTCGAGATGATCCCAATAGCTGTAGACACCTGCAGGGTCTGCCTTTGACAAATCCCATCCGGCAGGGAGCGACTGCTGACCGTAGATATTAAAGGAAGGTGTGCCGTCCATCACCTGGATGAGAACGGTATTGAATCCCGCTACACGGCATTTCTGAAGATAATACTGTGCCTCGGCTCTATCCAGACGTTCCGGCAGAAGCCAGCCGGTATCACCCAACATGAAGAACGGCTGTCCGTTTTCAAACTGCAGGAATCGCTGGTTGGCAGAAACCTGTAATTTACCATTAGCCCAAGGCTTTTCGTTTTTAGCGGCAGAGGCAGCGGTAAAGATTCCGCAAGCCAGCGCCAATGTTATCATTATTTTTTTCATTTTCTAAAGGAGTTTAGATGTTAAGGAGTGAAGACCCATGTTTTTAAAACAATCGGATGGTCTCTCCCTTTCGTGTAGTGATGTCATAGGTATTTGCCTTTGGCAACACCACCTTGTTGAGTTTCACTTCTGAATGATTCTGCATCTGTGGCTGTTCGAAGGCAGAAAAGAGCGGATTCGGATTCTTGCCCTTGGCAGATTTCATACCCTTAATGCCCTTTAACCGGTTGCCTGCCGGCAGACGGAGACGGAGATTGCCACCGAGAGTAGAACGGATCTTGAGCGAGGTAATTCTGCCATTCTTCCATGCCAGTTCCTCGATGAGGAAACCACCTCTGGTGCGGAGCCCCTGTACCTTTCCTTCAGCCTTCCAGACATCAGGAAGAGCCGGCAGAATATTGACACATCCGTCATGACTCTGCATCAGCATTTCTGCGATACCGGCTGTACAGCCGAAGTTGCCATCTATCTGGAACGGTGGATGCGCATCGAAGAGATTGCGATAGGTTCCACCTTTCTTCTTGTTCAATCCGTAGGCGAGGAAGTGGTCATCCGTCAGGGTCAACTGGTTGTGAATCAGCTTGTAGGCATGATTACCATCCAGAAGGCGAGCCCAGAGACAAACCTTCCATCCCATCGACCAACCTGTACTCGGGTCGCCACGATGTATCAGCGAAGTACGGGCAGCATCGAAGAGTTCCGGTGTCTTCTCCGGTGTAATCTGATTACCTGGATAGAGGGCGTAGAGATGACTCACATGGCGATGATTATCCTGAGGATCATCCCAGTCCTTGATCCATTCCTGCAGCTGTCCCCACTTGCCAATCTGCATCGGAGCCATTTTTCCTAACACTTCCTTCAGATGAGCTGCATATCCGGCATCTTCTCCCAGAATCTCGCTCGCTCTGATGACAGAAGAGAAGAGTTCGTGGAGCAATTCATTATCCATCGTGGTGCCATAGCTCATGGCTATCTTTCCATCCTTCGAAGGATGCACATTCTCTGGACTCACAGCTGGCGAAATCACGAGCCAGCCATGCTCTGGCTCCGGTATCAGCATCTCATCGAGGAAAGTGGCTGCACCTTTCATAATCGGATAAGCCTTGCGCAGAAATTCCTTGTCGCCACTATAGAGATAATGTTGCCAGAGATGGGAGGAAACCCAGGCACCACCGGTCATCCACATGCCTGATGCTGCCTTGTCAATACCACCGGTTACTCGCCAAATATCGGTATTGTGATGCAAGATCCATCCGTTCTTGCCATACATGGTCTGAGCCGATTCCTTTCCGGTTTCGCTCACTTCACGAATCAACCGGAAGAGCGGTTCGTTGAGATCGGAGAGATTGGTCATCTCTGATGGCCAGTAGTTCATCTCCATGTTGATGTTGGTGGTATACTTGCTGTCCCATGACGGGAACATCTTATCGTTCCAGATGCCCTGCAGGTTGGCTGGCTGTGTGCCTGGCTGCGAACTGCATATCAGAAGGTATCTGCCGAAAGCATAATAGGTGGCTACGAGATAGTTGTCGTCCTGCTGGGCAAAACGGATAAGGCGTTCATCGGTAGGCAGATTCTGATACTTATCAGCGCCCAACCAGAGCGAGTTACGATGCATCATACTCTGGAATTTAGCCACATGCTGCGCCATCTGTTCCCTGGCATCCTTTGCCATGGCTGTATGGAGAGCCTGCTTGCTGCGCTCCACCTCATTGCCGGTGATATCCTTGTAGTTCACGAAGTTGGTGGCGATGGAGATATAGAGTACGGCTTCATCGGCATTCTTCACGCTGACCACACCATCGCGACAGGTCTTCGTACCCTCGCTTCCCTTGATCTGAGCCGCCATTCTGCCCATGAATCTCACCTTTCCCTTCAGACCTTCGTGCTTGGCAGCCACTCCTTCGAGGGTAGCTTCTTCGCCATCGGTACGGATGATGACATCATCGTGAGGAGAAGTGAAGTTGGCATTGAAAGTAATACTATGAGGCTTGTTGGCGGTAAATCTTACCATCACTACGTTATCGGCAAAAGAGGTAATGACCTCGCGCTGATAGTTGACGCCATGGGCTGTCCAACGGGTAAGACAGCGGGCTGAATCCAGACTCAGTTCACGATAATACTGAGAATAGCCATCCATGCCGGGAGCCGAGATATAGACATCACCAAAGGGTTGGTAAGGCATTCCGAAGTTGGTATTCGACATGATTTTCTCGGTACACATATCCTGTGCCTTACGGTATTCGCCCTGCCAGATGAGGTTCTGCACGACTGGAAGAGCTGCCTTGGCATGAGGATTGGCATTCTTGTTAGGCTGTCCTGCCCAGATGGTTTCCTCATTCAGCTGCAGGCGTTCGGTGGCTGGAATGCCATATACCATGGCACCCAACCGTCCATTGCCCAGAGGCAAGGCATCGGTCCAGACCAGCGCTGGTTTGTCGTACCAGAGCTTATACGATTGTGCAGTAGTCTGCAAAGAGAGACAAGCCAGGCAGCAAAGTGTGATGGTTTTTAAGATTTTCATTTGTTTTTGTTTTAATCGATTAAACATTTATATATATAGACGCAAAAGAGCCGCCTTTGTCGTCAGAAAAGACGAAAAAGACCTCACGTCATTTATAAAACGGCGTGAGGTCTGATTTATTATCTTCTATCTTATTATCTGATGACAGATTGAAAAACTTCCGGTTTTTCAACCTTCACTTTGCTTTCATCCAACTTGCTGCGGTCCAACCCGAAGACACGGATAAAGAAATCGTAGTTTGCCTGGCGCTTGTTGATGCCATAATCATGACGCTCCTTCGGCAGATGCACATTGGTAACCTGCTCCTTGGCACTATACATATTATATATATACTGCAGATACGGATATTCGAGGGTTGGAACAGAGGCTGTCCAATCGCCACCATCGCTCACAACCAACAACGGTTTAGGGGCAAAGAAAGCCATCAACTCGGCATTACACGTACCATGCCCCGCCAACTGGATAGGTTTGCCACTCTCGCAAGGACAACCGCCATCAAAATGAGAGGCGAGATTCACTGTTGGGGCTGCTGCCGTGATTCGGTCGTCGAGTACCGTCAGCAGAACTGTATGCGTACCGCCACCACTGCCACCATTCGCTCCGATGCGCGTCTTATCCACATCCTTGCGATGGTTCCACATATAATCGAGCAAAACCTCGGCATTCAGAGCCTGAATCACATGGGCACGGTCGGTCTGATGCGAATTCTTGCCATATTCAGCCTCACTCTGTCCCCAGCCATACAGATCGAAATCTACACAGATAGCACCCATTCTTGCCAAGGTTCCGAGGCGCTGCTGCTCATCGGCACGATATCTGCCGCCACCGAAATGACCGTCGGGACAGATAATCAAAGGATGCTTGCCCTTCTTGGCGGGCGTATAGATGGAACCGAAGACATGCTCGCCAGGCAAGGTCTCGATGCAGATATTCTGAACCGTATAACCATCATACCTGCGTACCTTTCCCAAGATCGGTTTCTTATGAACCAGGGAATCCATATAACGGTCGATACCCAGGATGTGGCGCACCTCTTTGCGTACAGAATCCTTGCGTGCTTCAAACTGTTCCCGGTTCTGGTAGAGTGTCTTGAGATAAGCAAGCATCTGCTCACCCTCTTCGGTATGGCGACGGGGATATTCATAAGGCTTGATCTTATATACATTACCATTCTGCTTCCACCAATTGAAGTCGAAATACTTGCAGATATTCGTCAGGGTTTCCTCCAGCGAATAGGATTTGATGCGGAAGTCGGCATAAGGCAACTGCCTACCAACGGTATCCACATTATATTTAAAGCGGACACCCCAGCGCTGAGATACGTCCTGCATCACATCGTGAAGACTACGGGTGAAATGCCCCTGATAACAGTTCTGAGCAACAGCCTCTGGCTGGTTTCCGTTATTTTGCGCACTTGCCGACAAAGACATGCTTGCCGCGATAAGTGCCATCATTATGTTCTGTTTCATCATAATCTATCTTGATTTCGTATTCTATATCATTATCAGTATCTACCGTTACCTCTATTTTACCATCAGCCAATTTCTTCCAAGCCACGGCAATCTGTTTGCCATCGCTGAGTCGGGTACTTCCCTTAGCCCAGGTCAAGTCGCCCATCGGCTGAGGAGCGATGATGAGTCTGCCCTGCTCTATGCGGATACCCACAATATCCGGCAGGAAATGGTTGTTGATATGCGCCATCATGAAATGGTTCATCGAAGCACCCATCTCCGGATTCCATTGTTCGGTGAGCGTGGTCATTCCCTTCTTGATCTGGAAGCCGTAGCCCGGCACATCATCATGCGCCAGCATCTTGTACCAGAGATCGGCATATCCGTTTCTGAGCAATGCCTGGAAGAGGTAGCGGTTGCCCACATCACCGGTTGTCAGCCGGTCGTGATGCGCATGAATATCATCTACCAGATGCTGGAGAACCTGCTTGCGATACTGGGATGGAACCATGTCCAGCGCCAAAGGAATGGCATTGGAAGCCTGACTTCCCGAACCGTAATATACCTTTTCTACAGCATCCGAAGAAGATTTCCCAGAAGATGTAGCCTTCTCAACATGCAGGAATTCCTTTTGGAAAGCCTGCAGGATTTCAGAAGCCAGGATGGCATAGCGGTTGGCTTCAGCTGTCTTTCCGCTCATTGCCGCAGCCTTCTGTGTCAGTTTTACCCACTGATAATAATGGGCTGTAGCTACCAGCGGCATCGGGGTATTCTGAGAGAAACCCGAACGGCCTTTTCCGTAATCATACCAGTCACCCAAACCCTGTTTCAGTATACGGCAACTGTCCTTACTCTGGAGATAATCCACATAGCGGAACATCTGCGGTGCATATTTCTTCACCATCCGGTCGTCGCCGTAATGCTGCTGATAAAGGAATGGAAGCGCTACCAGGGCACCGCCCCACTCTGGAGATTCAGCAAACGGGTCGAGCCACTTGCCCTTGAAGTAGATATACTCAGGAGCGGTTGTAGGAACGGCACCATTGGCATGCTGGGCATCGGCGATATTTTGCATCGTCTGCTCTATCATCGAGCGACAGTCGTAGTTGTATACCAATCCCTCGCCATTGAGCCAATCCTGCTCCAACCAACCGAGTTTCTCACGATGAGGACAGTCGGTCCAGACAGCCTGCCAGTTACTTCGGATGGCACGGTCGATAATCTGATAAGCACGGTTAAACATCGGATTAGAACATTCGAAGTTGCCAATCTTCGCAGCTGAATTATAGACGAAGCACGACTGGATATCCTCTATCACTGGCTTGCCATCAGGATTCTCATCACCCTTCATCACGGCACCTTCTACCTGGATATAGCGATAACCATAATAGGTGAAATGCGGATGCCAAGTCTCGATGCGCTTGCCGTCAGCCGACTTCTCGCCCTTTCCGCTGAGTGTATAAGTAAGATAGTAAGGACTGCCCGATTGTTTCTGGTCACAGGTTCCCTGTGCGGTCAGGGTCTCGGAGGGATAGAGCCGTACCTGCTGTCCTACCGTTCCACTGACCTTGATCTGTGGGAAACCTGCGAGATTCTGTCCCATATCCAGCACAAAGGTTCCTGCCGGAATAGGATGTTTGGCATTGGAAGCCTTGGCAATTTGCTGAGGAGTGAGCTGATGACGGCTCTTCACACCGAAGTATTCCATCATCTTCACGGGCTGGGCTATCTGCTGGCGCAGAACGCCACGAGGTCCTTTCTGTATCACTACCGGTTTCCAGGAAGACGTGATGCGGGCATCCTCGTCTTCGCCACCATAGATACTGTTGAAGGTGATGCTGCTAGGCGAATATTTCCACGAGTTATCGCTGACGATGCAGACGGTTCTGCCATTCTTCAGTTCGATTTCGAGCGAACAGTAGAGCGTAGGAGGACCATAGGAAACCTTCATCTTGGTGTATCTTCCACCCTGCTCATTATAGAATCCGTTGCCCAGCAATACCGAAAGTTGGTTCTTGCCTTTCTTCAACAACGCAGTCACATCGTAAGTATTGTAAAAGACGGTCTTGTCGTAATCGCTCCACAGAGGGGCGAAAACGGCATCCGTCACCTTCTGCCGGTTGATGCTGAGTTCATAGAAACCCAGTCCCACAATCTTCATCGTTGCCTTGCGGACATCAGCCGGAAGTTTCATTTCTTTCTTCAGCCAGATGCTTTGTCTTGACAATGGAGCCGTAGCCTTCCAGTCTGGTTTTCCCTTGGCATTCACCGTTCCTGTTCCTACATAATCGCGGTTACTCGGAATGTGCGCATCCTCATCGGTTATCGCACCAATCCATTGTGGCAGAGGCGATTCATCGTCCGTCTTAAAAGCAACAGACTTTTGAGCATGAATCTGTATCATGCCCAAAAGTCCTATCAATATCAATAAATATTTTCTCTGTTTCATATCGTATTTTATTCTACATTATTTGAATGCATCCTTCACTACGAGTTTGCCGAGCGTATCACGCTGCCCCGCCAACTTGCCATCTACCCATACCTGCAGACCCTTGCCCACATGATAGCGGGAGCCGTCCTGGTCGTAGAGGATGGTGAGGTCGTGACCATGATAACGCACCTTGTCAAGACAGAAGTACTGCCATTTGCCGGCTGGGATGATAGGACGCACCTCGATGGTCTGATCGGCACGAGGACGAAGACCCACGATGCCGGTGATGATGAGATCGCAGAAGGTAGAATGATTGTAATATCTGCTGCGCTCCTGATCGCCCTTCAACCAGTAACCAGTGGTTTCATCGAGATACTCACCGATGTAAGGTTTGCCACGCATGCTCTGACTCTGTACATACTTCTCCATCTCATTGAAATAAAGGCTGTCCATATCAAGACTACCCTTAGCAGAAGCTGCGAGGGCAGACGGCTTCACCTGATAATTGTTGATGAAATTCGCCATCGCTGTCAGGGTCTGGGCGGTAGCGAAAGGCCAGATGGCACCATCCCACTCACACTTTCCTACGCCATGAGAGCGGAACTGCGGATGGCGGCGCTCTGCGGTGGTCTGTCCGTAAGGAGCAGAAAAGCCCTTGCTGTCGGCAGCCTGCTTCCATGCCTCAGCAAACTTAGCTTCATCGGCAGGAAGATTGAAATACCAAGGCAGGAAACCGATTGCCTCACGCACCTTTGCCGATACCGCAGCATCGCCACTAGGCTGGTAACTTCTCTTCTTGGCTACCTCCTTTGCCTCACCGGCATTCGGCTTATACACCTCGAAGAACTGCTGGTCGGCATCCCAGAGCTGGGTTTCTACCAGATGCTTCAGGGTATCAGCCTTAGCCTCATACTTCCTTGCCAGATCCTGATAGCCGATGATTTTTGCCATCTGCGCGATGCCCATCGCATTTCCATACATATAACTGTTAATGCTAGGACGGGCATTCTTTTCTCTTCTGCCGCCACTGATGGTCTCTTCCATCGCATCACGCACATCATACTGCCAGTAGAGTCCGTTACCCCAGCGGTGATTATCCCACAGCTGATACTCCTTGTCCAGATCGTTCACCAACGACTTAAACTCCTTCTGGTTGCCGTCTACGAGATAGCGCTCCCAGATTGAAGCAGGCATCCAACTGCTATAGAAATTAATCTTAGCCATCGGCTTGCCACCATTGCCATGATACCAGGTATTCAGGATGCCGTCGAGATACTTGCCATCGCGGATCCAACGACTCTCGTGGATATGATGCCCCACTCCAGAGGCGATGAGATTATACTTGTCGGCATAACTGCGAGGCACGAGAAACTCGGTCATCGCATAGCCTACAGGTGTATTTTCGATATGCTTGCGGAGCGTCCACCAGCGGAAATAATACATCTCCTCGAAGTTGCGCTGCGGACAGTCGAAGAGGGGCACATTCTGCTTCATCCAGTCCCATGCCTGCGCATTCGGGATGGCAGAAGCATGGAGAACCTCCGGCTCCATTGCATTGAAATCGTCTACATAATGCTTGTAATCTGCGATCTTGAGCACAGCCGAACCGGCATCAGCACCTAGACTCACGGTCTTGACATGAGCGATGCGGTAGAGGGCGGTGGTATCGGTATCACCGGCATGCTCCAAAGTACCGAACCAGTCGGCAGGAGTGTCGATGGTAGGGAAGGTACGGAGGTCGCCGGTACGGAAACGGATACGCTCTATCTGATGCACAGGTGCGTAGAAGATGCGCTTGGTACTCTTGCTCTGCAATGCCTTGCCATCTGCATCGAGTGTGCTCACGGTGAGGTTGAGTTGGCGGTGCTGGATATCCAATGTAGCTTCGAAACGATAGGTCTGGTCAGCCTGATAAGGCATCACATTGCCATATCTCGCTCCGTTCTTCACACGTATCATTCCTTCTTTGTTCAGTTCGATGCGGGTGCAGGCGATGCCCTTCTCATCGAGGAATTCAATCTGCAGGGAACCGTTGCGGGTCTGAGCTGCCTGCACATCGAAGGATGCCTTCAGGTAGGAAGAAGCTGGAATCTTGCGCTCTACACAGGCATAGTCGAACGGATCTTCATCCTTCAGTTCGAGCCACTCCTGACGGAGTGAAACCGGCGCCATCAGCGGAGAATAGATATTCCAGGTCTTGAGATCGCCGAGTTTCTGATACTGAGCGAAATCATCATCGGCATGGGCAGTAGCCACGGTCTTTACCGGAACGGGTACATGCGCCACCCAGATATCTTCCTTGTTCATGGAATAGCTCACCCACATATCAGAATCCTTAGGAACGCCATTGCCTTCCTGGATGCCACGGACATACTGCGGACCACGACTCTTATAGTTGCCACCGTATCTCATCGGTGGTACTTCGCCACAAATCAGATTCAGCGTTTTATATTCCAATCCGTCACCACTCAGCGAGATGCCCAGCGGCCAGCGGTATTCAGACGGATTGTAGACGGTGGCATAGGTACCATCACTCAACCGCTGTCCCCAGATTTTGGCATTGCTGTTGACGAATCCCAGGGCACGGTTGGTAGTGGTATAGGTGTTGCAGCCATCCAAGCTCAGCGAGGTAAGGGCATGCTTCCACAGACTGGCTATTCTGCCATCCGGCAGGGTATAGTCGCAATAAGCCTTGTAACCATTGTTGACAGGTATCAGCTTTTCGCCTCTATCTGCCTCTTCCACCCATTGCATGCGGTAACGTGGGTTGGCAAGGATTTCCTCGCAAGCCGCTCTTACCGCCTTGGATGCTTTTTTATAATTAGGATAATCGGTATTCTTCTCATTGAATCCGTGGTTGTAATAGATAAAATAGATAGGTCCGAGCGAACCGTCTTTCTTCACCTCTCTCACCACACGGCCGATGCCGTTGCCATCGTTCGGGTCGTCCTTCCGGTCCAATGCCACACCATAGTTTCCGGTAGCCAGAAGGATGCCGCCCTTGGATACATACCAGCCCACACGCTGGTGCATGATTGCCTTCAATGGTTTCTGCTTGTAGACATCAGGATATTGCAGTTCCGGTTTCGGCTGGTATTTCGCCTTTCTGAAATCGGCTGGCACATCATATTCAGGGAAGAGAATCTGTGGCTGGCTCCAGTTATATCCGTCCTCAGAAACCTGCATCAGGGTTCTCGATGGGGGTACATGCTCCTCAGCAGGATCGCTCAGGAAATGCATGTAGAACTTGCCATTCCAATACGCCATCATCGGCTGGTGGTTATAGGTCCAGCCCCCGCCATTTGCCTGAGAAGGATGCTCGCGGTTGGCACGGAGCGTCTGGATATTGTGAACTCCTACCACTGGCGACAAGGCTCCGTCATGACGAGACGGATCTGCCATCGTGGTTCCGGTATAGTGGATGCGGTCCTGCTCCAGCAAAGCATTCACGATGCGTTCCGGAGCACGGAAGATGGTGCCGTGCTTGTGGTTCTTCGGCACACTCACCTGCTGGCTCACATCGGTGAAATGAACGAAATCCTTGGTAAAATGAGCGCCGAAATCGAAGAGGCGGTAACGATCGTAATAAATGAGATAACCATTGCCCAGCGGACTGTTCTTAGGCAGTTTGACGGTGGTTGGTCCTTCCATGAAATTGCCGGTGAACGGTTCAGAAGCCTTGCTCCACGGTCCCATCGGGTTCTTGGCAAAAGCCACCTTGATATTGCGGGCATTGCGGGTATTATCCTTCAATACCATCACATAATCGTTCTTACCACGCTTCAGCAGAGTGGCATCTATGCAACTGAATCCCGGATCTATCAGGAGCTTGCCCTTGGTCCATGTCTTAAAATCCTTGGTTACGGAATAGTAGAGACGGTGATTGTTCTTCTCGTCTTCGATACCCAGGGCGAAGTGCTGGCTAGGCACACACGATGCCCATACCACCATTGCCTGGTGGCGGTCTTCATCCCAGAAGAGTTCCGGTGCCCATACGTTCACCGTGGTAGGATCGTCCATCACCTCGATGAATTTCGGTTCGCTCCAATGCATCAGGTCGCGACTCTCGGCATAACCGAAGCCACGGTCGCCCCGCCAGCTGCTGGTCCATACCAGATGGAACACACCGTCTGGGGTATGGATGATGGAAGGGTCGCGCATCACTTTCTGCTTGCCTACCTTAGGAGCCAGGAAGGTGCCCGGAATACTGTCCCAATGGACAGCATCCCTACTATAGATGAACCGCAAGCCGTCGGTTGCCGGCTCGTGGAAAGAGGTTGACACATAAAGATCCTGTGCCTGGACTGCAAAGCCCAAGGACAGCAACCATAAGATGATGAACAGTTTATTCTTTATCTTTATCATTGTTCTAGAGTTTGTTTCTAATGATTATAGAATAAAGACGCAAGACGCTCCGTTTTGTAACGTCACTATTAAAAAATAAGTTAAACATTTTGGCTGTTTTGCCATAATGTTGTACTTTTGCATCATTATGAATAGTATTTTAGACCAAGACATCATGTTCCTGCCAGGGGTAGGACCCAAGAAGAAAGAGATACTGAGCAAGGAGCTCGGCATCAACTCTTATAGTGACCTGCTGGAATACTATCCATATAAATATGTAGACCGCTCCAAGGTTTTCCACATCAGCGAACTCAATGCCGACATGCCCTTTGTACAACTCAAAGGCAAGATACTCAGCTACGATGAGATAGATACCGGCAAGCGCAACAAGCTGCTGGTAGCCCATTTCTCAGACGGCTACGGTGTGGCTGACCTCATCTGGTATCGCGGCGCCCAATACATCATGAAGACCTATAAGGTGGGAACCGAATATCTCGTTTTCGGAAAGCCAACCGTCTTCAACGGCAGATTCCAGTTTACCCATCCCGATATGGACGATGCCACCAATCTCCAGATTTCAGAGATGGGCATGCAACCCTACTACTCGCTTACCGAGAACCTGAGGAAGCGCGGCTACACCTCACGTTCCATAGAGAAGATGACCAAGCAGTTGGTCACCATCCTTCCTCCTCTTCCCGAAACGCTGCCAAGCCATATCGTAGACCGTCTGCATCTGGTTTCGCGCGATGCAGCCATTCGCATGATTCATTATCCGCATTCCCATCAGGAGATGCAGAAAGCACAGGTACGCCTTAAATTTGAGGAACTCTTCTATGTGCAGCTTAATATAATAAGGTATGCCACCGACCAGCGCCGCAAGTTCAGGGGCTATGTCTTCAACCGCATCGCCGATATCTTCAACGGGTTCTATGCCCATCATCTGCCCTTCGAACTGACAGGGGCCCAGAAACGGGTGATGCATGAAATCAGAGCCGATATGTGCAGCGGCAGACAGATGAACCGTCTTCTGCAGGGTGATGTAGGTTCAGGTAAGACGCTCGTGGCACTCATGACCATGCTCATTGCGCTGGATAACGGTTATCAGGCATGTATGATGGCACCTACCGAAATTCTTGCCGAGCAGCATCTGCAAACCATCTGCGACTTCCTGCAGGGAATGGACATCCGGGTAGAACTGCTCACTGGCATCGTAAAGGGAAAGAAGAGAGAAAAGATTCTTGCCGACCTGGCTACGGGCGACATCCAGATTCTGGTAGGCACCCATGCCATCCTCGAAGACCCGGTGGTTTTCAGAAGATTAGGCGTAGCCGTCATCGATGAGCAGCATCGCTTCGGTGTGGCGCAGAGAGCCAAGCTGTGGAACAAGAGCGAGAATCCGCCTCATATCCTCGTGATGACCGCCACTCCTATCCCCCGCACCCTCGCCATGACCATTTATGGTGACCTGGACGTGAGCGTGATTGATGAACTGCCACCGGGCAGAAAACCGATACAGACGCTACATAAGTTTGATACCCAACTCACCAGCCTCTATCAGAGCATCCGCCGCCAGATTAATCTCGGCAGACAGGTATATATCGTCTTTCCGCTGATCAAGGAAAGTGAGAAGAGCGACCTGAAGAATCTGGAAGAAGGTTACGAAACGCTGAAACAGGCATTCCCGGAATTCAAATTGAGTAAGATTCATGGCAAGATGAAATCTGCTGAAAAGGAGGTAGAGATGGAGCAGTTTATAAAGGGCGAAACACAGATTCTCGTTGCCACCACCGTAATAGAAGTAGGTGTAAATGTGCCCAATGCTTCTGTGATGGTTATCCTGGATGCACAGCGCTTCGGTCTGTCCCAGTTGCACCAGCTGCGAGGCCGTGTAGGAAGAGGCTGCGACCAGAGCTACTGCATTCTGGTAACCAACTATAAGCTTTCAGAAGAAACCCGCAAACGTATTGATATCATGTGCGATACGAACGACGGTTTCCGTATCGCCGAGGCCGACTTGAAACTCCGTGGTCCCGGCGACTTGGAGGGAACGCAGCAGAGCGGCATGGCTTTCGACCTGAAGATAGCGAATATAGCCAGAGACGGCCAGCTGGTACAACTGGCGCGCACAGAAGCACAGGAAATCATCGACAACGATCCCGAATGCAATGCTCCTCATAACGCCCTGCTCTGGAACCGCCTCAAGGAATTGAAGAAAACCCATATCAACTGGGCAGCCATCAGCTAAAGCAGCAAGCAAAAGCAGTTCCTGCTATCAGAAAGCAAGGCTAAAAGGTGGCTTCAGCTATCAAGCAGCCTCACCCCCGTTCCAGGCGATTCCATCGCCTGTCCCAAAAGTAAAAAGTATAATTATGGATAGAAGAAGAAAGCCGGCTATCAGGGAGCCGCGACCAGAAATATCCCTGGAAGAAATGAGAGCCATTCTCGAAAACATTACAGAAATAGAAAGCGCAACAGGCATCAGATACGTCAAACTGCATGTCACGGCAAAGATGATTATCGGTATCAGAGAGTCATCGGGTAAGGAATTTACCATCAATCTCAACGACCTCTACCGCGCTTATCAGGAATGCCTCAGATTCACCAGTCCGGAGGTAAAAAAGTATATTTTCATGGGGCATTCTCCTGCCGTGGCTCTGTTGAGAATGCTACAAAATCATGAAACGTGCTAAAAGTCAACTCCTTGCATCTTATTTTCCTAATGTAAGTTAAAAATAAGGCTAGGGCGTTAAATATCGCCCTTTTGGCTTTAACAACTTTGGTTTTTTGAAGTTTTTTTGTTATATTTGCAACGTCTATATAACAAAACCGCTACATGAAGGCATTTGCCTTAGTGGTTTTTGCAGAATTTCTTGTATGATTCTGCGCTGTTGACACGAACCTAAAAAAGAAAATAGAAAAAGTAGTATGAGTTTTAAAAAGAGTATAAAGAAAATTTCGGTCGTTGCATTGTTGGCGCTAACAGCTTCTCCCGTTTGCGGACAAGACCTGTTGGCAAGACAGGCACCTGTAGACCACAGAATGAAATCGCTCGACACACTCGCTGTGTCGCATTATCGAATGATTGAAGACAGAGAGAACCCTGCAGCCGAGCTGTATGAGGATTTCTCTAACAAGTACGCTCACAAGGCTACAACCTTGCCTGAGCGCTTCCGCATCGATCTCCGTCATTTCTGCATGCCAACTCCTAGTCGCGTTGTCACAAGTAACTTCGGTTACCGTGCTAGCTTTGGCCGCCAACATAAAGGTATGGACATCAAGGTTTATATTGGCGACTCAATCCGCTCAGCCTTTTCAGGCAGAGTTCGCATCGTAAGATATGAAGGTGGTGGTTACGGTAAGTACATCGTGATTCGTCACCATAATGGTTTGGAGACCATCTATGGTCACCTCTCTAAGCAGCTCGTTACTGAGGGCGAAGAGGTAAGAGCCGGCGATGTGATTGGCTTGGGTGGTAACACGGGTAGAAGTACCGGTTCGCATCTCCACTTTGAGACCCGTCTCTGTGGTGTGGCTCTGAACCCGGCACTCTTCTTCGACTTCCGCAACCAGGACGTTACAGGCGACTTCTACAGCTTTAACCGTGATACCTACGAAAGCGAATCAGCTGATGCCAATGCTGCCCGCGGCAAGGTTGGCAACGGTGGTTACACCAGAGAGCAGGTTAACGGCGGCGAAGTGGGAAGATACTACGAACTGCCTGCTGGCCACGAGAAGCTCTACCACAAGGTGAAGCCAGGCGAAACGCTTAGTTCTATCGCTGAAAAGCGTGGCGTAACTGTAGAGCAGATCTGCAGACTCAACGGCTACCGCAAAGACAAGAAGGTTAGTGTAGGACAGATTATCAGATACGTATAATACGTATAAAAGAATAAACTCAAAAAAAGAGGGTGTGTCATAAATTAATGACACACCCTCTTTTTTTTGACCTTTATTTTCGCGATTCTCCGGCATTACAAGATGCCGAAGAGTCGCAACACATCGTTCAGATTGGCAACGACAAGCAGAAGAATCAGTATGCCGAAACCAATATACTCAGCACGCTCCATGAACTTATCGCCCGGTTTGCGACCTGTGATAATCTCATAGAGAAGGAAGAACACATGTCCACCATCAAGAGCAGGGATAGGAAGAATGTTCATGAAGGCAAGAATGATACTCAGGAACGCTGTCATAAGCCAGAATGCATGCCAATCCCATACAGATGGGAAAAGACTGCCCAGCGCACCGAAACCACCCAGACTCTTGGCGCCTTCCTTAGAGAAGACATACTTCATATCGCCCACATAACCGGCCAAGACATTCCAGCCGTATTTGATGCCGGCAGGGAAACTCTCGAAGAAACCATAGTTGACATGAGTAATCTTATAATCGAGCATGACAGGATGATTGTAGAAACCAAACTTCACACCCTCTTCGGTGGACTGCAGGAGAACACTTGACTTGATGGTATCGCCAGAAGCCTTGAGATAAGTAACCTGAGCTGTAAGAGCTCTGGCACTATCCTGCGGCGTCTCAGCCGAAGCAAGCACATCCTCTACTCTGCCCAATTCAATCTGAAATTCGTTGAAAGAGACTACCTTTTTATTATTAATAGCAAGAATCTGATCACCCTTTGCCAAACCGAGTTTGCTGGCAGGTGAATCCTTCATCACACTATCAATCTGCAGCGGTACATACACATCAACGAAGCGAGGACTGCTCTTAATCATACTGAGCATGTCGAGATCGCCAGGCAGATTAAGCGTCACCGGTTTGCCCTGACGGATGATATTGACCTGCTTAGCCTGAGAAAGGTCACGATACAGATCGCCATCAAAGGTCTTGAACTCACCCAGATCGGTGCTTACCAGAATATCCTTATCCTGGAAGCCCAATGCCTTTGCCTCGGTATTGAACTTCATACCATAACTCATATCGCGGGTAGCCACATAATTATCGCCCCAATGGAACAGAATCATGGAATAGATGAAGAGAGCCAGCACGAAGTTAACCAGCACGCCACCTATCATGATGAGCAGGCGCTGCCATGCCGGTTTGCTGCGAAACTCGTATGGCTGTTCCGGCTGTTTCATCTGTTCGGTATCGAAACTTTCATCTATCATACCCGAAATCTTACAATATCCTCCGAGCGGCAACCATCCCAAACCATAGGTAGTATCCGAATTCTTTGGCTTGAACTCGAAGAGATGGAACCAAGGGTCGAAGAACAGATAGAACTTCTCCACTCTTACACCAAAGAGTTTGGAGAAGAAGAAGTGTCCGCCCTCATGGAGCAACACTAAGATGGAAAGCGACAGCATCAGCTGCAACGCTTTGATCAAAAATACTTCCATTTATTTACTTTGAACTTTGAACTTATTTACTTGGAACTTTGAACTTGGAACTTTGAACTTTATGATGAGCCCTATATCCTACGTTCATTTTAACTATTAACTATAAACTATTACTTGAGCATCAGCTCTGTAGCTATGCGGCGAGCCTCAGCATCGGTCTGCAGATAGACATCAAGGTCGGGATTACTATCGAAAGTAGCCTTCGCCATCGTCTCTTCGATAATATCAGCCATCTGAAGGAAGCCACACTCTCCTTTGCGGAAGCCGGCATTCACTATCTCGTTGGCAGCATTCACGATACATGACATATTACCACCCTTTCTGATGGCATCGAAAGCCAGTTGCAGGCACTTGAACTTCTGATAGTCAGGCTTGAAGAACTGCAAATCCTGCGTCTTGAAGAGATCGAGACGATCGCCATTCAGATGCAGACGCAGAGGGAAAGAGAAGGCATACTGGATAGGCAGACGCATATCTGGCACACCCAACTGAGCCTTGACAGCACCATCAACAAACTGAACGGCACTATGCACAACGCTCTGCGGATGGATAAGCACCTCAATCTTGTCAGCCGGAACCCCAAAGAGCCATTTAGCTTCAGTCACCTCGAAGCCCTTGTTCATGAGCGAAGCCGAATCGATAGTTATCTTGGCGCCCATATCCCAGGTAGGATGCTTGAGGGCATCGGCAGCAGTCACCTTCTCCAACTGTTCGTGGGTATAATTACGGAAAGGACCACCCGAACAGGTCAGGAGAATCTTCTCTACCTCATTGTCGCCCTCACCCACCAGACTCTGGAAGATGGCACTATGCTCGCTGTCAACAGGGAGGATAGGCACATGATATTCCTGTGCAAGATTGCAGATCAGCTCACCCGCTACCACCAGCGTTTCCTTGTTGGCAAGACATATCTTCTTACGCGCCTTGATGGCATGGATGGTTGGTTCCAGGCCCGAGAAGCCTACCATGGAAGCCAGCACCATATCGATAGGCTCAGCCTGTACGATATCGCAAAGCGCCTGAGCACCGGCATAAACCTTGATATCAGGCTCATCACTGAGCATATCCTTCAGCTCCTCGTAGCGAGCCTCATTGGCTATGACCACAGCAGCCGGACGGAACTTGCGAGCCTGCTCGGCAAGTTCCTGCACTCGGTTGTTGGCGGTGAGGCAATACACCTCGTAAAGGTCACTGTGCTGCTCGATGACATCAAGCGCCTGTGTACCGATACTTCCCGTAGAACCGAGAATACATATCTGTTGTTTCTTCATATTTCTTCACTTTATAAGTCGAGCAATCCCTCTGGAATTGCCATTCTGATTTCTTTCTTTTCAGCGCTCACCTCTTCGATGAGGTCGTTGCTGGCAGGGATGAGGATTTCATCACCTGCATCGGTTGTTACCTCGAAAAGAAGGTTGAGGGTAGAATCGTCTACATGTTCTATGGTACCTACCACCTTGCCGCTTACAGCATCTACCAGATGGAAACCAATGATTTCTGCCCAGCTCATGTTCTCTTCATCACTGTCAGAGAGATGACGTGGGAAGAAGACCTCGCAACCGGTATAGTTGCGTGCCTGCTCCTGGGTATCGATATCCTCAAACTTCACGAGCACATTCTCATCGTTCTTAAAACGATATTCCTCTAAATAGAAAGGCACGAGGATGCCATCGATGTCGAGTACCAGGTACTCGGCATCTACACGGTCGAAAACATCATCTGTAATGGCGAAAGTAATCTCGCCCTCCACGCCATGAGGTTTTCCCAACTTACCTATCTTATATACTTCATCGCGTCTAATCATATTACTTTGAATTTTGAGCTTTGAACTTTATGATTAGTAAAGCCGTTGAATTCTTCACTCTTCGTTCTTCACTCTTCACTTATCTAGTCACTGACACGGGTAATCTTGGCACCCAGCGCATTAAGGCGATGCTCGATATCCTCATAACCACGGTCTATCTGGGCGATATTGGCAATGCGGCTGGTACCATTGGCACTCATGGCAGCAATCAGCAGGGCAATACCGGCACGGATATCAGGACTGGTCATTCTGCCAGCACGCAGTTTGATCTTATGGTCATGACCAACCACCACAGCACGGTGAGGATCACAGAGAATGATCTGCGCACCCATATCAATCAGTTTATCCACGAAGAAGAGGCGGCTCTCGAACATCTTCTGATGGAAGAGGACGCTGCCACGAGCCTGGGTAGCCACTACGAGGAGCACGGAGAGAAGGTCTGGAGTGAGTCCTGGCCAAGGGGCATCGGCAAGCGTCATGATGGTGCCGTCAATAAATGAATCGATGACATAATGTTTCTGTTCTGGAATCACAAGGTCATCGTCCTCTATCTTTATCTTCACTCCCAGGCGGCGGAATGCATCAGGAATAATGCCCAAATCCTTGACAGACACATTCTTGATGCGCACACCTTCGCCACACATTGCCGCCATGCCGATGAACGAACCTACCTCAATCATATCCGGCAAGATGCGATGCTCGGCACCATGCAGTTTATCAACACCCACGATGGTGAGCAGGTTGCTGGCGATGCCGCTGATCTGAGCACCCATCGCATTGAGCAGATGGCAGAGCTGCTGGATATATGGTTCGCAAGCTGCATTATAAATGGTGGTAGTGCCCTTTGCCAATACTGATGCCATGATGATATTGGCGGTACCGGTAACCGAAGCTTCATCGAGCAACATATAACAGCCCTTCAGCTTCTTTGCCTGTATCTGGTAAACATTACGCTCATCATCGTGAACGAAGTTGGCGCCCAGATACTTGAAGCCCAGGAAGTGGGTATCCAGACGGCGACGACCTATCTTATCGCCACCCGGCTGAGCTATGGTAGCCTTGCCACATCTACCGAGCAGCGGACCTATCATGAGCACACTACCACGAAGAGAAGAACATTTCTTCACAAACTCCAGACTGTCGAGATAATCGAGTTTCAACTCATCACTTTGGAATGTATAGTCGTGACGACTGTGCTTGGTTACCTTGACACCTATCTCCTGGAGCAACTTAATCAGGTTGTTCACATCCAGGATGTCCGGCACGTTGGTGATGCGCACAGGCTCGTCGGTAAGGATTGTGGTACAGATAACCTGCAGGGCCTCGTTCTTGGCGCCCTGAGGTGTGATAGTACCTTTGAGCGGATGACCGCCCTCTATGATGAAAGACTCCATAAGCTTGTCTACTATATATAATAATGTGGATTACTTTTTCTTCTTATTATTATTTACATTCTTAGGCTGTGCCTCAATCTTCTCGAAAACGAAGGTATCGAGATCGAGCTGGATGTTGCCATCGGTAAAACGTGCCAGATCGGAAGCTACCTTGGCTACATCACTGGAACCATGGCTCCAGGTTACCAGGTCGCGATGCATCTGGTTGGCAGTAAGCTCCACGAGTTTATCGCGCTCCTCACTTGGTTCCATCGTCTTCAGCTTTTCGAAAATTTCGAAGAGCATAGCTCCATAATGGCGCACCGGGATGTGCTGCATAGGATATGGCAAAGGCTCCGGCTTGGTTGCTATCTTCACAGCATCCGATACATCATAAGGGAAATCGATGTCGAGCTGGAAATTGCTCATGATGGCAAGCTGGTCCCAGAGTTTCTGCTCATGGTCCTCTACCCCTCTGTTCTCAGGGAACATACGGTCCATGACTGCAATAATGGTCTCTGCACAGCGCTGGCGCTCTTCACGGTCGGTAAGCGTCAGACAATGGTCTACCATCTGCTGAATCTCACGGCCATACTCAGGCAGAATGAGCTTAGCTCTCTGGGTATTATAGTCTAATCCTTCTATATTCATTCTTACAATATTTTATATAATCAATAATTCTAGAGCAGTTTCTTTGGCATCTTAGCTACGAAATCCTTGAGATAGAAAGGCACGAAATATGCCACATCTTCGAACTTGCCCTCTACGAAACGCTTCTCTGCCAGCGGAGCCATATTCTTAGCCAAAGGCTCAATGCCCTCTACGAGGTGAGCATTCGGATGGTTGATGGTCTCCATACACTTGGCAGCGCCATTTCCGAAGAAGTACACATGATGCTGGTCCAGATATTCCTTGTAGGTATCAGCATCCACAATATCAGCCTGAATAGGGCGAACCACCTTCAGGGCGCGGTCGAGCACTTCGGCATATACCTCCATGCGGCGGGCGTCGAGCATAGGTACGATGAGGGCGTCTTCCTCCTCAGGATGTTCGCCAAGCAATACAGGCACAGCCATCAGTTCGAGTGTTGGAACAGCGATGAGTTTCACACCGCGACCATAACAGATGCCCTTCGCCATACTCACACCGATACGCAATCCGGTATAAGAACCCGGACCACAACTTACCGCCACAGCCTCCAGCGGAAGACCATGAGAATCGAGGAAATCAAGAGCCTCATCCACAAACACACCCAACTTAACAGCATGGTTCGGACCTGTGTGATCTTCCTGGTTGAAAATCACCTGTCCACTATCACTAATTGCCACTGAGCACACGTCCGTACTCGTCTCAATATTCAAAATACACGACATAATTAAAAAATATATTCTTAAATAAGGTGCAAATATACTCATTTTCTCGCTTTTTTTTGTACTTTTGCAGAAATTTAACGCGAAAGATTATATGATACAGTCAATGACAGGCTTCGGAAAAGCTACCGCGGCCTTTAAAACAAAGAAGATTAATGTAGAGATAAAGTCATTAAATAGCAAGACGCTTGACCTCTCTACTCGTATTGCTCCGCTCTATAGAGAGAAGGAGATGGAAATCCGTCAGTATATCTCTAAAAATCTAGAAAGAGGCAAGGTTGACTTCGCCATCTGGATTGATAAGGATGCTACTACAGATGCCACTCCTATCAACGCGGAGCTTGTACAGAATTATTACCAGCAAATCAAGAAGATTTCGGCTGAAACAGGCATTCCTGAGCCAACCGACTGGTACAGCACTCTGTTGCGTCTTCCTGATGTAACAACGAAGACGGATGTGGAAGAATTGAGCGATGAGGAGTGGGAAGTGGCAAAAAATGCAATTTGCGAGGCTGTGAACCATCTCGTAGCCTTCCGCAAGCAGGAAGGAGCCGCTCTCCAGAAGAAATTCACAGAGAAGGTGGATAACATCCAGACTCTCCTTGCCAGCATCGAACCATACGAGAAGGCTCGCGTGGAGAAGATCAGACAGAACATCGTTAACGGCCTGCAGCAGATTCCGAATGTAGATTACGACAAGAACCGCCTGGAGCAGGAACTCATCTACTACATCGAGAAGCTCGACATCAGCGAGGAGAAGCAGCGCCTTGCCAACCACCTGAAGTATTTCCGCGAGACCATGAATGAGGAAGGTCATGGTGTAGGAAAGAAACTCGGTTTCATCGCACAGGAAATGGGACGCGAAATCAACACCACCGGCTCTAAGAGCAACCAGGCTGAGATGCAGAACATCGTGGTGAAGATGAAGGACGAACTGGAGCAGATCAAGGAGCAGGTGCTGAATGCCCTCTAAACAAGAGACAGGCACCTTCTCTCTCCCCAAGAGCCGCCTCAAAAGCCCCCTCAAGTGGCGTTTTTGAAAGCCTCGCCCCCGTTCCAGGCGATTCCATCGCCTGTCCAAAAAGCCCCCTATCAAACAGCAAATAAAGAAAAGAAGAAGAAAAAATGAAGAACGGATTGTTAATTTTCAGCGCCCCATCGGGCAGCGGTAAGAGCACCATCGTAAACTGGCTGATGAAAGAGCACCCGGAATTGAAGCTGGCTTTCTCTATCAGCTGCACCTCTCGTGCTCCGCGCGGTACAGAACAGAATGGTGTAGAGTATTTCTTCCTCTCTCCAGAGAAATTCAAGGCTAAGATTGAGGCTGACGAGTTCCTGGAGTACGAGGAGGTTTACCAGGACAGATTCTACGGCACCCTGAAGTCACAGGTAGAAAACCAGCTTGCCAAGGGCGAGTCGGTGATTTTCGATGTTGACGTGAAGGGTGGTGTAAACATCAAGAAGTTTTATGGCGAGCGTGCCTTGAGCATCTTTGTCCAGCCACCTTCGGTAGAGGAATTGCGCCGCCGTCTGGTTGCCCGCAATACTGATGCGCCTGAGGTTATCGAGCAGCGCCTTGCCAAGGCAAGCTATGAGCTGACCTTTGCCCCTCAGTTTGACCACGTGGTCGTAAACGATGACCTGGAGAAGGCTCAGCAGGAGGTTTATCAGCTCGTCAAGGCCTTCTTGGGCGCAGAATAGCAATATAAAAGAAAAAACAAAGCAGCCTGCTTTGCTAATCATAAAGTTCAAAGTTCAATGTTGAAAGTTCAAAGTAAGAAGGTAGGAATCTTTGGCGGTAGCTTCAACCCCATCCATACGGGCCATATCGCATTGGCGAAAAGCCTTTGCGAGAAGGCCTGCCTGAATGAGGTGTGGTTCATGGTTTCGCCCATGAACCCATTCAAGAAGACCGCTACCGACTTGCTCGACGACCAGCTGCGCCTGGAAATGGTAGAAAAAGCGCTGGAGCACGAGCCACAACTGAAGGCATGCGACTATGAGTTCCGCCTGCCTAAGCCATCTTATACCTGGCACACGCTGCAAGCCATCAGCAAGGATTACCCGGAAAACGAGTTCACCCTGCTGATTGGTGGCGACAACTGGGCTGCTTTCGACAAGTGGTACCACCACGACGACATCCTAGCCCACTATCCCATCGTGGTTTATCCGCGCCAGGGAGCCTGCATAGGCAATGTGCCAGAAGGCGTTACCATCGTAGAAACTCCACTGCTCAACATCAGCAGCACGGAAATCAGAAAGCGTATCAAAGAGGAGGAAAGCATCAGGGGAATGGTGCCGGAATGCATCGAGCAACTGGCTGTCAGAAACTACAGGCAGATCTAGGCATCCCTCTCTCCGAAAACGCTTAAAATCATATTTAAACAACAAACAGCAAAAAATGAGTTGGAAAGAAATCATTAAGAAGTGTCTGAACGTGGCTTCTGCGCCGATTCGCAGAAATGCCAACTTCTTTGTGTTCATGTACCTGCTGGGCATGATCAGTTCTATCGTGACTACACCTGCCAAGGGGACTTTATACGACAACCTGTTTCTGGAACTCTTTGTCGACCTTTATGTGGTGTGTGCCGTTGTCGCCATCTTCCCCAAGAAGGTGCGCTGGGGTCTGCGTGCCGTACTATACCTTATATTATATAGTACAGCTGCCGCCGACACCTATTGCTACGTGAATTTCGGCTCTACGCTCAACCCTTCTATGCTGATGCTGGTGGGCGAGACCAACAGTTCGGAGGCTAGCAGTTTCCTCTCAGCCCTCATCTCTGCCGAGGTTCTCTTCAGTAGTGTGGGCTGGATTCTGCTTCTGGCTCTCATCCAGATTCTCATCGCCATCTTCCGCAAGCAACTCATCAAGCTATACGTTTTCATCATTACCGTTCTGGAGTTGGCTTCTGTCAAGAAACGGCTGATGGCTATTCCCCGCATGACTGCAGCCATGCCTGCCAGCTTCGGAATCTTATGCCTCATCATCTTCATCACAGGATGCTGCACCTCCTGGCACAACAAGATGGCTTACCATAAACTCATGAATGGTAGGACGATAGGCGAAGTAGAGCATATCCTGACAGAAAAAGATCATGCTGTACTCTATCTGCCAATCTACCGACTCCAATTCAGTATCTATGCCAATCAGCTGGCAGCACATCAGATTACCCAACTCATTCATGCTGCCCACGATGTGAAGGTTGACAGCTGCAGCTACCGCTCGCCAAACATCGTGCTGATTATCGGCGAAAGCTTCGGCCGCCATCATTCCCAGCAGTACGGTTATTTTATGGATACCACTCCACAGCAGGTAGCCTTGGAGAAATCGCGCAAGCTCACCAAGTTTACCGATGTGGTAACCTGCTGGAACCTGACCAGTTTCGTTTTCAAGAACATGCTCTCTACCCATGTGGTAGGCGAGAAAGGCGAATGGTGCGACTATCCGCTCTTTCCTGAAGTGTTCCGAAAGGCAGGCTACAACGTAACCTTCATCACCAACGAATTCCTGCCACAGGCAAAGGAGGCAGTTTACGACTTCAGCGGCGGTTTCTTCCTGAACAATCCGGAACTGAGCAAACTCCAGTTTGACCATCGCAACACCCAGCTTCACGACCTGGACGACGGACTGCTGAAGGATTATGATGACAGTCTGAAGAACTTCCAGAAGGAGCACAACCTCACCATCTTCCACCTGATGGGCCAGCATGTAAATTATAAGCAGCGCTACCGCACCAAGCAAGCCCGGTTCTGGGCAAGCAGTTATGAAGACAAGCGCCCTGAACTGACCAATGCCCAGCGCAAGATGCTGAGTCATTACGATAACGCCACCCTCTACAACGACTCTATCGTAGCCCAGATTGTAAAGCGTTTCCAGAAGCAGGATGCAATCGTCATCTACGTGCCCGACCATGGCGAGGAATGCTACGAAGAGAACCGAGGCTTCATCTGCCGTAACCATTCTGCAGAAATCGACTGGCCGCTAGCTCACTACGAGTTTGAAATTCCGTTCTGGATTTACTGTTCGCCAAAATATATCAGGAACCACCGCGATATCTACCGTCAGATACGCAAGGCTAAGGACAAGCGCTTCATGACCGATGCCCTGCCTCATCTCCTGCTGTATCTGGCTGGCATTGAGACACCTACCTATAAGGAGGAATATAACATCCTGAGTCCGAAATATGACGAGATGCGACCACGTATCCTCAAAAACTCTGCCGATTACGACAAACTTCGTGATGCGCATCTGGAAAAGATAAAAAAGGAAGAAAGTAAAAAGGTAAAAAAGAAAGAAAGGAGAAACTGATTATGAATAGTGCTATTCTATCACGCCCGGCATGCAATGCCCTGAGAGGACTCGCCATCATCGGCATCTTCTTGCATAACTACTGCCATTGGCTGGGACCTATTGTCAAGGAGAACGAGTATCAATACTTCCAGCACAATGTTGACTGGCTGAACCAGGTAATGGTCAGCATGGACCTCAACCTGCCTGTACACCTGCTCTCGTTCTTCGGCCATTATGGTGTGCCCGTATTTCTCTTCCTGAGTGCTTACGGACTGGTGATGAAATACGAGGCTAAACCTCATCTCTCTACCGAACAGCAGACCAGAATGTACAGCATCTCGGGCAAGAAACTTACAGGAAGCATCAACTGGCGCGAACCACTCCACTTTATCCGCTATCACTATCTGAAACTCTTCAAGATGATGATAGTAGGTTTCGTGGCATTCACGATGCTCGACCTTATCACGCCTGGCTCTCACCACTATGCAGCGCTCGACATCGTTGCGATGCTGGGCATGTTCAATAATGTATTGCCAAATCCGGATAACATCATCTGGCCGGGTCCGTACTGGTTCTTCGGTCTGATGCTGCAACTTTACATCGTCTATCGACTGCTGCTCTATCGCCGCCATTGGGGATGGACCGTAGGATTGATGGCCATCTGCATCGTCATCCAGCTCATCCTGGGCTTTAACAATCCGGAGAGTGAAGTGATGAACCGCTACCGCTACAACTTTATGGGCGGCATGCTGCCATTCGGTTTGGGCATACTCTATGCCAGATATGGCGAAAAGATACTCATGACGTTCCATTCGCCTATCACCAACTTCTTTGGCTGCATCTTCTGCATCTCGCTGATTTACAGTTTGAGCGGCAGCATGATTGGCTGGACCTTCGTGCCGTTCTTCTTCTGTCTGCTGAGCGTATTGGTAGCCGACCTACTCCAGAACATCAGCTGGCTATCAGGTATTTATAAGGTATTAGAGTGGATGGGCAGCATCTCCGCCGCTCTCTTCGTATGCCACCCTATCACCCGCAAGATATTCATCCCTATCAGCCGTCAGGGCGACATCTATGCCGGCCTGCTCCTCTACATCATATCGAGCATCTGTCTGGCATGGCTCTTCACCCAACTGATGAAGAAGATTCCAAACCCGAAATATTAAAAGAAAATCATGAAGATAAAAGATATAGAACTGGCGAATATCAGCCGGTTTCGCGGCGAGTTGATGGGAGCAGCCATGCTGTTCATCATCCTCTTTCATGTGGCATTGCCTAGAGAAGATGCCTTTTTCGGGCTTCGCAGAATGGGCAATGTCGGTGTAGACATGTTCCTCTTTCTCAGCGGAATAGGTCTCTGGTTCTCGTGGATGAAGAATCCTTCTGCCAAACATTTCTTCATCCGCCGTTATCTGCGCATCTACCCTACCTGGCTCATCATAGCCTGCCTTTTCTATATCCCTTCTTTCCAGGGCGGAAGCACCTGGAACTGGATCTATCTCTTTGGCGAGATAACCATCAACTGGGGCTTCTGGCTGCATGATGAGCTCAACTTCTGGTACATCCCGGCTACGATGATGCTCTATCTCTTTGCCCCTGCCTACATGGAACTCATCAAGCGCCATCCTATCTACCGCTGGCTGCCGGTGGTGATGATCATGTGGTGCATTCTGGTACAATATGTCACCCCGATACATCAGGCTGTAGGACACCTGGAGATTTTCTGGAGCCGCGTGCCTATCTTCTTCATCGGCATCAACATGGGTGAGATGGTTAGACAGAAGCAGACGCTCGACGGCGCTTCGATATGGATGATATGGCTCATGTTCCTGATGACGCTGCTGGCGAGCATCTTCCTGGAACAGGAGAAGCACGGCATGTTTCCGCTCTTCCTGGAACGCATGCTCTATATCCCGCTTACCATCACCAGCATCCTGCTGCTGAACCGCATCTTCCGCCGCACCCCGAGTTGGTTTAACAAGGGGTTCATGTTTGTGGGAGCGCTGAGCCTGGAGTGTTATCTGCTCCATATCCACTTCGTGCTGAAATACCTAGAACCGCATCACTTGGGCTATTGGCCAACCTTCTTCATCTGCATAGGCATCACCCTGCCTGCAGCATGGATTCTGAGCAAGATAGCCGGATGGATTTCTAAAGAGTTAGCTAAGTTTATCAAGTAAAAAGGAGTTTATTTATTAAGAAAAATAGGAGTTTTATGAACGAGAATAAATTGGAAGACAGTAAAGGGTTTGCAGCGCTGCTGCGACTGGTTCGCCCGAAACAATGGATCAAGAATGGCTTTATTTTCTTACCGCTGTTCTTTGGCGGCGCCCTGTTGCATACAGATGCTCTGCTGGCGGGTCTGATTACTTTCTTCGCCTACAGTTTTGCCGCATCGAGCATCTATTGTTTCAACGATATCTATGATGTGGAGGCCGACCGCCGCCACCCGGTCAAGTGTCATCGTCCGATAGCATCGGGGGCGGTCAGCATCAAGCAGGCATACGGACTGATGTTCCTGATGTTTGCCCTCTCTATGGGTGTATGCAGCCTGCTCGAATCATGGGAGACGATGGGAATCATCATCTTCTATTGGCTTCTGAATCTTGGCTACTGTGCCAAATTCAAGCAATATGCCATCATCGATGTGTGTATCGTGGCTTTCGGTTTCGTACTCCGTCTGCTGGCAGGTGGTGTAGCTACGGGCATCGTACTCAGTAAGTGGATTGTGCTGATGACCTTCCTCATCACCCTCTTTATGAGTTTTGCCAAGCGCCGCGATGATGTACTGCGCATGGAGAAGACGGGCGAGGCTCCCCGCAAGAATACCATCCGCTACAACCTTACTTTCATCAACCAGGCTATCACGATTACGGCTTCCGTAACCCTGGTATGTTACATCATGTATACGGTGAGTCCGGAGGTTATCGAGAATTTCCATACCGAGAATCTCTATCTTACGAGTGTCTTTGTGCTGGTTGGTTTGCTGAGATACATCCAGATTGCTGTGGTAGACCAGAAGAGTGGTGACCCTACGAAGATTATCCTGCGCGACCGCATCACCCAGTTTATCGTGCTCGCCTGGTTGCTCTCCTTCCTGATCCTTATTTATATCGTATAAGAAAATGAAGAAAAAATTATATTGTTTCGATTTCGACGGAACGCTGACAACAAGCGATACCCTGCTGGAATTCATCAGATATGCCAAGGGTACCGGTCGGTTTCTGCTGGTTTTCCTGATGTACAGTCCGCTCCTGGTACTGATGAAGTTGCATCTCTTTCCCAACTGGAAGGCGAAGCAACTCATCTTTGCCCATCTTTTTGCCGGCATGCGTATCGAGAAGTTTGATGCGCTCTGCCGCGATTTTGCCGAAGAATACCAGCATCTGTTGCGCCCCAAAGGTGTTACGCTGGTACACGAAGCCCTGGTTGCAGGTGCTCAGGTTTTCATCGTGAGTGCCAGCATCGACAATTGGGTCCGCCCGTTCTTTAAAGTTCGCGGTCTAGATGGAGTCAGGGTGTTAGGCACCCAGATAGAAGTGATTGACGGCAGACTTACCGGCAAGTTCAAGAGCAACAACTGCTATGGCGAGGAAAAGGTGCATCGCATCTGCGAGGCACTGACCACCACTGCCGCCAATGCCTACGGTACCCCCTCATTATCTTTCGACCGCGCGCAATATGATATTGAGGCATTTGGCGACAGCCGAGGCGACAAGGAGATGCTCGCCTTCGCCGATAAAGGTCATTACAAGCCCTTCAGAATTTAGAAACGCATAACGGAAGACAGGAAAGCCTAACGGAGTCGCGAACCATCTTGCCAAGTACCCATGTACGGAGAAACGCCGTATCAAGTATACCAACTTACTGACTTACAATACATTAACTTGTTATGAAACAAAGGAATACAGACATCGACTGGATAAGAGCCATACTCATTATTCTCATGATATTGATTCATATCGTGAGCTTCGGCAACGCATACCCCCAGCTCAAGGCAGGCATTCTCTCGTTCATGATGCCTACCTTCCTCATCATCACGGGCTATCTCGTGAATATCGAGAAAAGCCCAAAGGAGATGGGAAGATACCTGATGTGTCTCGCCTTGCCTTACGTCATCATGGTAACCGGTTTCTCTGTCCTCTCCTATTTCATGCCGGTGAGAGATGGCATCACGGAACTGTCACTCTCTCAGATTTGTGAGAAGATATTCGTTACTTCCATCGGTCCTTATTGGTTCATCCAGACCATGATTATCTGCGGCATTCTCTATTACGTCAGTTTCAAGGGAGCAACCTGGGGAACCCTCAGACAGGGAAAAACGACGATGAGCACCACCACAAGCCTCTTTATCTTCGCCACCCTACTCCTGCTCCTGTCCAAGACACCCGCTCTTTCGCCCAGTGCCGCCACCTATTATTTCATCGGAGCGGTACTCAGACAATGCCATATCGGCTTTGACAGAATTTTCCGTCCTTCACCGGTAGCCCTGCTGCTCTGGATCAACTTGCTGGGCTTGGAAGAATGGTACGACTGGGGCACGCTCGCCATCGTCTTCTCCTGCTGGTGCTGCATTTCATCCCTGATGTGGATACACAGCCTCATCAAACGCCTACAGGATAATGCCAGCGTTCGAAAGACAGAAGACACCTTATTATATATAGGCCGCAACACGCTGCCCATCTACCTCTTCCACCCCATATTTACGATGGCAGCCAAGTTTTATCATCCCCTCTTTAGTTGGGACAGGAGCGAAATCTGTTTTGCCCTCGTTACCATTTTCATCGCCATTGCCGGAAGCATCGGCATCGCCAAGATGATGGAGAAGACCCATCTGGCTTATCTCTTCGGAAAAGGAAAGATGCTGAGATAAATAATACCACGATATATTTGGTAATTTGGAGATTTTGAAGTACTTTTGCAACATGAATATCAAGAACAAGATAAATAATATGGATGATGCCAAGCGAGAGAAGCTGGGCGAAGTCATCAGATTCGGAATCGTAGGCGGACTGGCTACGGTACTGCAATATGTCATCTACCTGGCAATGATGCCGGCGCTGGCCCATTTCATCCCCAACATGGGCGACCACAGTCTGGCTACTACAGCCAACACCATCGCCTACATCGTGAGTTTCATCTTCAATTTCATCGCCAGTACCCGCTATACATTTAAGGTAAAGGCGAATGCCAAGCGCGGAGCAGGATTCACCCTCTCCCACATCGTCAACTACTCGATGCAGACCCTCTGCCTCAACCTCTTTGTAGGCTTGGGTCTAGCCAAACAGCTGGCTATGATACCTACCCTCTGCATCTGCATCCCGGTAAACTTCCTCCTGGTAAGGTTCTTCCTGAAGAAATAAGGGGATTCCCAAAACACGATAAAAGAAAGATATGAAAAAGATATTCGATATTTTTAAAATCAAGAAAGAGGAAAGAGTTTCAGCACTCGTCGCACTCATCATAGCATGTGCCCTCAATGCCCTGACTGTCATCAAATACCACAGCCAGTTCTCGCAGATTACAGAGAATTATCACAAACTCTTTGTCAAGACCTTCCATGTGGCAGGTTTCGACCCGCTTACCTATAGCATCGTATCTCACTGGGACACAGAATATAACGTATACCGCCACCCGCTGCTAGCGTTCTTCATGTATATCCCGAATCAGATAAATCAAGGATTGATAATGCTTACCGGCATCAACTGCGTTCAGTTTGTCGTGGGAGCTATCCTGGTGTTCTGCGCCTTCTATTCCTTCATTTTCCTTTACCGTATATTCAGAGAAGTGATTGGTACAGAGCGCTTTGATGCAAATCTGCTCTCTGCCTTCTATTTCTCTTTCGCCTATGTGATGGTTTCAGCAATGGTACCCGACCATTTCATCATGTCGATGATCATACTCCTCTGCACCCTGTATATCACAGGCGTATGCATGAAGAAAGGCAGACAGCTTACCATCTGGCAGACTATCCTGCTCTTTGTATTTACAGCGGGCGTATCGCTCAACAATGGTCTGAAGACCTATCTTGCTGCCCTCTTCACCAATGGCAGAAAGTTCTTCAGCATCAAATACTTCCTGATAGGAGTCATCCTTTCTGCAGCCCTCATGTGGGGCTTTGCAAGATGGGAATACCGCACCTTCGTATGGCCTAAGGAGATGGCAAGACACGAGGCTAAGATGAAGAAAAACAAGGAAGCCACAGCCAAGATTTACCAGCAATACCGCGACAGCACTGGTGTGAAAGACTCGGCAAAGGTAGAAGCTGCCGTCAGGAAAATCATCAAGGATAAAGCGCATGCCAAATATGTTCGTGACCATAAACAGATATGGAACAAGAACACGGGCAAGCCTATCGCCAAGGGCGAATTCATGAACTGGACCGACAAGACGACCTCCCGCTCGCAAACTCTGGTCGAGAATTTCTTCGGTGAAAGCATCATGCTGCACCAGCAGAACCTTCTGGGCGATGTATTGCGCAACCGTCCGGTTATCGTGAAATACCAGTCTGCGGTCAATTATGCGGTAGAGGCATGCATCGTTGTGCTTTTCTTACTTGGCATCCTTGCCGGAAGAAAATCAAAGTTCCTCTGGCTCACCCTGACATTCTTCCTGATGGATGCTGCCCTCCATATCGGTTTGGGCTTCGGTATCAACGAGGTATATATCATGACTGCCCACTATATGTATGCCCTTCCTATCGCCATCGCCTTCCTGGCGCTCAAGGCAAAAGGAAAGAACCTGAAATGGGCCTTCAGAGGATTGATGCTCGCCATCACCCTCTATCTGTGGATAAGCAACGGATATCTGCTGGTAGGCTACATGCTAGGATAAATATTAGCAAGAAGCCTTGATCCAGCGGATGATATCCTCATGCTTCATATCAAACTTACGGGCAAAGAGGCGGTTGCTTTGTTCCAGTTCCTCTTTGTCTGCCAAAGTCCAGACGTATGGATTGCCCCGTTTCCAGTCGATAAGTCGCATACAGCCCTCATATTCATCTTTTTCTGAATACAGGGCGGCACGGAAATCGGGATGATTCCATACCAGGGTCTGCAGGAAGAACTCATCAGGGCAGAAGGTATAATTGAATCTTTTCAATACAAACGGCTTCTGGCTCACCACATACTCCACGCATGCCTGCGTGATGCTCACCCAGTTGGCACCCTTGGCAAAATCCATCTTCTGGCGATGCAGGAACGGCATGAGCAGCATCGAAAGATATTTATTCAGTCGCCTGGTAATGGCATTCAAAGCCCCATACTTCGAGCGGGTAAGACTGGTAAATAGCCAATAACGCATCATCTTCCGGCGGCAATCCCATTCAAATTCCTCACCATGATTGATGCCCACAAACTCTTTACCCTGATGCTCCTCAAAGAACTGATGGATGTAATCCTGCGATTTGATAGGTAAATCCTGACCACTCAGCAGATGGTAGTAGGCATAAGGTCCATGCTTCAAAGCCTCCTCGAAAAGCACATACTCCGCCTTAATCTGGCTCAGATTTCCCCAACGCACATCCACCCTCTGTTCCAACACAAAGAGGCGTGCCTTGGAAAGAACCAGCGGTTCAGCACCATCCAGCATATCCGATTTCCGGTCGATATGCAGAAATATATCATTGCGCTCATCATCGAGCATCGACAGCAATACCCTTAGAAGCGGTAAACTGCCATGAGCCATTATCAAAAAAGCATGTTTCATTGTCATTATTTATCTTTATTATCCAACTGTCCGTCCTGATGACTTTTTCATCATCATTGCGACAAAGATACACCAAATAAAAGAGAATACAAAATAAAACTCCGTTTTTATCAGAAAAAAGACACAAAATAGAGCCTTTCTTTTTGAATATTCAGAAAAAACAATTACTTTTGCAGCGCTAAGAAGGAGATGCGGCATGCATCAGCCCGGCAAAAAAAATAATCAGAGAATGAACAATATATTTAGAATTAAAAAAGAAGAAAGGCTCTTTGCCTTGATTACACTCATCGTTATCATCGCCTTCAATGTGCTGATGATAACCTATCATTTTGATGATTTCGGCAAACCGAAAGCAGGATTCTGGACACTCTTCACCAAGAACTTTCAGATTTCAGGTTTCGACCCCTACACCTACCTTACCCTCTCGAAGTGGAAGGTGTATTACACGGAGTATCGCCATCCCATGCTCCCTTTCTTCCTCTATCCTTTCTCGCTACTGAACGGCTGGCTGATAGAACTCACCTCCCGCAACTGGGCAACTACCATCGTGGCGGTGATGATGACATTCTTCTCCACCTATTCCACCCTCTTCTTCAGAAGAATCTTCAGAGAGGTGATGCAGCTGAAGGCTATAGACAGCAATGTGCTCACAGCGATGCTCTTTTCCTTTGCCTACGTGCTGCTCGTCACCTTTGTGGATGACCATTTCGGCATGTCGCTTTTCTTCCTGTCGATGACACTTTATCTGACAGGCAAACAGCAGCAGGAACACCGCAGCATGCCTTGGTGGCAAACAGCCCTGCTCTTTTTCTTCACGGCAGGCATCACGCTGAGCAATGGCGCCAAGACCTTCCTTGCCGCCCTCTTTACCAATGGCAAAAAACTCTTCCGTCCGAAATATCTGGCATTGGGCATCATCTTGCCTACCCTCCTGATAGGTGCTGCAGGCATCTACCAGAACAAGGCATTCATTATTCCGAACCGTCTGGAAGGAGAACGGCTCGTGGCTCAGAAAGCTGCTAAAGACAGTACTTTTAGGGCTAAGATGGACCAGAAACAGAAGCACGATAAGGCTATCGCTGGCAAGAATATCCAGAAACGAGGCATGCTTTCATGGGCAGATATGTCTATCTCCCGTTCAGAATCATTGGTTGAAAACGTTTTTGGCGAATCGCTTATCCTGCACAGGGAGCATCTGCTGGAAGATATCCACAGCCACCGCCCGATATTCGTGAAATACCAGACACCCGTTCCTTATATCATAGAGGGTATCATCGTGATTCTGCTGTGTATGGGCTTTTGGATGGGAAGAAGATCGGCCTTTCTCTGGCTCACTGCCTCATGGGTGGCATGCGATGCCTTCATTCATCTGATAATGGGATTCGGACTGAACGAGGTTTATATCATGGCTGCCCATTGGGCGTTCATCATTCCAATCTGTATCGGATATATCATCAGAAACTGTAAGGAGAAATATCTGCCTTATCTTCGTGGAACACTCGCAGTTATCACCATCTTCCTGTTCTTCTATAACAGCACGCTGATATTCCAGTATCTCACAAGATAAAAAAAGAGAACCCGACAAGATAAAAAAGTATCTTAGATTAAAACCATCATGCTGAAAATAAGTATCTTAACCCCTATCTATGGAGTAGAAAAATATATCGAACAGTGCGCCCGTTCACTGTTCGAGCAGTCGTATGCGTCTATCGAATACATCTTTGTAGATGACTGTACCCCTGATAAAAGCATCGGTATCCTGCAAGCGCTCCTGAAAGAATATCCTGAAAGAGCACAACAGGTACGCATCATCCACCACGACAGAAACCGGGGCGTGGGAGCTGCAAGACAGACGGCACTGATGGCGGCTACAGGCGATTATCTTTTATTTGCCGATAGCGATGACATGCTGCCGGAAGATGCTGTGGAGAAACTGGCAGGAAAGGCAGATAGTAGCCATGCCGACCTGATTGATGGCGGCTACCGGGAGTGGTGCGATGGAAAGGCAGGAATGCTCCAGAAACCTTTTGAAGTTTCTGATGAGAAGCTGCTCAAACTGCTTGTCTGCCAGAACATCATCACCAACCGGCTGTGGGGCAGAATCTATAAGCGTTCGCTCATCATGGAGCACAGGATATTCTTTGAAGAGGGCATCAACTATGCAGAAGATCTTTTCTGGAATGCCCAGTTCATGTTCTACGGCAAAAAGGTGAACATCGATGATGCAGTATATTACTACCGCACCGACAATGAGAACTCCTACAATCACAACATCTCTGAAAAGAATCTCCTGTCATACTTCAAATCAACCCGCCGACTCATCGATTTCTTCGAGCAGAACGATACGGAACATCAGTATCTCAGAGCCACAGAGATAGGCATCGTCAATGCCTACCGCTGGGCAGCAAACGCACAGGTAGCCTTCGAAAAGGTGGATCAGGCGCTCGACTACAAGCCTAAGAGCTGCCTCATCCGACTCATCATCAAGCTCATCAAAAAGGGGGTACCTGTCAAGAGGGTGAATCTTATCTACCTCGCTTACAGAAAGCTATACACTCTTCTAATATCTGCACCTTCAGCAGTTTCATGATACAGAAGTAGATGGTGGCTGAAAACAGCAGACGAACCAGCAGCAGGAGATAGATGTTCTGCAGGCTGCGGGTCATGAAATAGGTAACTACCATCGTGGCTGCCGCACAGAGCATGAATGGCAGTATATCCTTTGCCACATCCAGGAACCGCAATCCGGCAACACGCTTCATCATCCACTGCCAGACCAGAAGCCAGGCGATGATAAACACGGTATAGGCTATCACCATGGTCTGGATGCCATATTGATGACAGAACAATACCAAGGCGAGCAAACCCACTACCTGACCGATGTTGCACCACATATACACATCAGAACGCCCCTTGCTGATGGCAAGGTTCTGATAGAGCGTATAAATCGGCATAAAGGCACCGCTCACACAGAGAATCTGCAACAGCGGCACACTGGCAATCCATTTCTCATGAATCGTAATCAGGATGAATTCGCGTGATACCAAAGTCAAGCCGAACATCAAAGGGAAAGAAAGGAATGCCGTGAAACGGAGCATTTTTCTAAACACCAGCAACTCGCGGTTCTTATCGTCCTGGATAGAAGCCAAGACGGGCTGAGCTATCTGTCCCACCGTATTGGCAACAAACGAATTAGCCTTGGTGTCCCAGTTGTATGCCTGACTATAGTTACCCACATCATTAATCGGATAGAACCTGCCGAAGACAAAGGTCAATACATTGTTGCTCACCGTATTGATGATGTTGGTAACCAGAAGTTTCACGCTGAATCCGAACATCTTCCTTACCGGTCCGAAATCAATATGAAAGTTCGGGCGCCATCCCGTATAATAATATCTTCCGATATTCAGCACGAGGATAAAGATAACCTGCTGCCAGGCAAGACTCCAGTAAGCCATGCCGTTGAATGCCAGTACCAGTCCCACGACATTCGAACTGATCAGAGCCATGAAATTAACGATGGTAATCTCCTTGTTCATCATGTTCTTCATCATATATCCGTTCTGGGCGATGCCAAACGAAGAGATGAAGAAACTCAGGAACACGAAGCGCGACAGGGAGGTGAGACAAGGCTGATGGAAGAAATCTGCTATCAGCGGCGCACAGAAAAAGAGCACCACATACATGGTAAGACTCACCAGGACATTAAACCAGAACACCGAGTTATAATCGTTGTCGGTGGGTTTCCTGATATTCACCAGTGCCTGGGTAAACCCGCTACTCTGCAGATTGCCCGCTATCAGGGTGAATATGGTGAGGATGCCGATGATACCATAATCGGCTGGCGACAACAAGCGCGCCAAGAAGATGCCAAAGAGGATATTGAGTACCTGGGTAGAGCCACTGTTCATCGCTCCCCAGAACAATCCCTTGGCGGTTTTTTCCTTTAATGATTCTGCCATCGTTTCTATCTGATAAATATGGAATATTACTTGTTTTTACTTTTTAGAATGCAAAAGTAGCATAAATAGTTTGAAGTTCAAAACTTTTTGCTTACTTTTGCAGCCGTAAAACAGAAAAAAGTATGGATATTAAGAACATCAAGAAGGAATGGAACGCCACAATACTCGATATATTGAAGGCTTTCATCGAAATCTGCAACAAGTATCACCTCAGATATTACTGTTGTGCCGGCACCGCCATCGGAGCCGCCCGTCACCACGGAATGATTCCCTGGGACGATGACATCGACGTACTGATGCCACGCCCCGACTACGACCGTCTGCTCGAAATCGCCAAGCATGAAGACTTTGGCAAATACGAGGTAGTAACTCCGTACAACAACGAGTCATACCCTCTGTATTTCTCCAAACTCGTGAATCGCGAAACCACCCTTATCGAGGAGAAGGAGCGTCCCTGCATCATCGGTCTTTACGTAGATATCTTCCCTCTTGATGCCACCGACGATGACCTGGAAACGGCAAAGGCGCTGTATCGCAAATACTCTAAGACCATCAACCGTCTGAACGCCGTAACCACCCACAATACTTTCTTTGAGTACATCTCCCTGCTCCTGCACAAGGAAACCTGGGGCCGCTTTGCCATCAAGACGATCGCCTTCTTCTGCCGCAGCAAGATGCGCCACCGCCTCATCCAGCAGATGGACGAGATGAGTCACCGGTATGACTTCGATAAGGCGAAGAACGTACTGGTGAATACAGGTTCCTACCACTATAAGGAGATTTTCCCGAAGGAATGGCTCGGCAAGGGCAAGGAATTCCCGTTCGAGGATACCACCGTCTTGCTGCCGGAGCAGGCTGATACCTATCTGCGCCACTTCTTTGGCGACTATATGAAGTTTCCACCCGTAGAACAGAGAGTAGAGAAACACCTTCGCTACTATCTGAACATGGAAAAGCGGGAAACATGGGATGAGATTAAAAGAAAGCTTTAGCCTTCCCTCACTTCCTGCAAGGTATGTCCGAAACCTTCTTCTACATCAAAGAGCGGTTTCCAGCCTAAAGCCTTGAGTTTATCCGTACTGAAGGTTGCCTTGGTGATAGGCGTGGTATTGCCCTGCTGCGCATCCGCCTCAGGAATATCAAACACCACCTTTCTATCCGCTTTCCGGGCTATCAGCTCTGCCAGTTGGCGGATGGAGATATTCGATTCTGAATGAGCCACATTATAGGCATTTGCCCTCTCGCCATCCAGCAGGAGGCGCAAGATGGCATGGGCGGCATCTACTACATAAAGCCAGGAACGGAAAGCCTCACCCTTACTCTTCAGGACGATATCCTCACCCTTCAGAACATTGCGGATAAACTGGGCATACACCCTATTGTCACTCTCCGTAAAGCCCGGACCGTAGGTATGACTCAGTCTGGCTATCACCACATCGGCATCATACTCTGCTCCGTATGCCATGCAGAGCGTTTCGGCAGCACGTTTGGAAGATGGATAGCAGGCACGCACCGATGCACAATCCACATAGCCACTGCTCTTCTCGGTAAATTCAGAGCCATCGCCCTCGCCATAGATTTCACCCGAAGAGATATAAACCATGCGCTGCATGCGGTGACTCAATCCATATTCCAGCAGGTTGGATACGCCGTTGATGTTTGCCTTCATCACCTCTACAGGGTTCTGCTTAAAGAAGTTAGGACTCGCATTGCTGGCTGCATCGATGATGTAATCAGCGCCCTCAGCCAACTCATTATAGACTGGTTCCTCTATCATCCTGTCCATGCTCTTGATGACAGGCTGGGTAACGTCTATCTCTGCAAAGAAGAAAGATTCATCCTCCCAATAGGCAGCAAACTTCTGTCGGGCACGTTCCTTGTTTCTTCCGGCTGCTATCACCTTGTAGCACCGGGCAGGATTCTGCATCAGCACATCAACCACACAGCCTCCAACCAATCCTGTAGCACCAGCCACAAGAATGGTTTTGCCATGCAGACGCTCCAATTCCAAACCTTCCCGGAAAAGGCGCGCAATATCTTCCTTATATGGTGAATTTCCTATCATAACATATTTATTTTAACCAAGCCTCAGGCTGAACCTTCATCAGTGCCTTCAGTATCTCCAGATCCTCAACGGTGGTTATCTTGATGTTCTTCTCTGAACCAGGCACGATATGCATCTGCCTGCCTCCCAGTTCTGCCATCAGGGTACAGGATGCCACCGAATTGGTGATGCCCTTCTCCTTAGCCTCTTCGTGGGCTGCTATCAGATTGCCCAAACGGAAAGTCTGGGGTGTCTGGGTACGGATCAGTTTGTCGCGCGGAATACTGGTATTGGTCGTGAAACCATCTTCGCTCTCCAGGATAGCCTCTCTACATTTGATACCCGTAATGGCATAGCCATACTTCTGGCAGATGGCGATATTGGATGAGATGATGTCTTGCGACAAGAGTGGGCGCACGGCATCATGCACCAGCACCAGGTCGTCATCACCGCATCCCGCCTCTTTCAAGCCATAGATACCATTGTGGATCGACTCCTGACCATTGCTTCCGCCAGGGAATATCCATTTCAGTTTGGTAATGCAGAACTGGTTGGCATACGACTGCAGTACCGTTTCCCAACCTGCCAGACATACCACAGCAATACCCTGAATATCAGGATGCTTCTGAAAAGCCATCATCGTATGGATGATGATAGGACAGTTGTCTACATGCATAAACTGCTTTGGGATGTCCTGTCCCATTCTATTGCCAGAACCTCCGGCTATGATCAATGCATAGTTCATATTCTCTATCTTTAAATTGATTATTTCTGAATGATTCTCCCCGGATTCCCTACCACGGTAGCCCCGTCGGGAATATCCTGGAATACCACGGCACCGGCGCCTATCGTCACGTGGTTGCCGATATGGATGCCGCCGAAGACCGTGGCGCCGGTATAAATCTTCACGTCATTTCCTATGGTAGGTCTGCCGCCCTTGCCGTTGCCCAGCGTCACCATCTGCAGACAGTAGAAGTCATCGCCTATGCTTTCTGCGTTGAGATAGGTGGCATAGCTGTGCTCCAGATGCGCACCCTTCCCGATATGCGGGCACCAGATGGTCATCGTACGCTCGGGAGGCAACAGCCAGCTGATGAAAACCGAACGGTATTCGCCCATGCGGTAATAAAACAGATTGCGGAAACTCCTTTCGCGGGTGCATGCCTTAATCAGGTTGAGCACCGTAGGCTTCCTGTCCTGCACCTTCAGCAGGTCGGCATCTATCTCCTTCTTATGGAGCAGATACAGAGCGATATGCGGCAACATGCGCACCGCCGAAGCTGACAATATGATGGTTTGTACTATCGGATTCATGACTTTAAATCTTATTTTTATCTTTGCAAAGATACAAAAAATAAAGCAACTAGCATGCTTTTATCCGAAAACAATTGTTCTTTTCACTAAAAATAAGATAATAGAACAGGGTTTGTAGAATTTTAGTCGGTTTTATTGCTAAATAATGTGAATTAAATAGCTTTCCATACAACTTTTCCGTACCTTTGCACAAAGTTATATATAACGATATTTTAGAAGAGGATAAAACAGAACATCATGAAGAGGATATTGATTGTTGAAGACGATTTGGCATTCGGAACCATGATACAGACTTGGCTCAAAAAGAAAGGATTCGATGTGGAAAGGGTAACATCTGTAGGCGCTGCCATCAAAGCGATGGGAGCCGGTGATGCATTCCATCTGGTTCTTTCCGACCTGCGCCTGCCCGACCATGACGGACTGGTATTGCTCCAGCATATCAGAAAGACCGATACCCACCTGCCTTTTATCGTAATGACTAGCTATGCAGAGGTTCAGAATGCCGTATGTGCCATGAAATCGGGTGCTACCGATTATGTGGCCAAACCCTTCCATCCCGAAATCCTCTTAGAGAAAATCCGTGAGGCTATCCAGTCGGCTGCTTCTGCGGCTCCAGCCCCTCAGCATGCGGAATCTGCCGCCAGGCAGGATGCGCCCCAAGAAGAACAGCAGGGCGCTACGGAGGTGCCTAGATATATAAAAGGTGAAAGCGAGGCTTCCAAACAGCTCTACGAGTTCGTTTCGCTCGTTGCCCCTACCCCGATGTCAGTGCTCATTCTCGGAGCCAGCGGCACCGGAAAGGAATATGTGGCACGCAGCATCCACGAACAGAGTCTGCGCAAGGACAAGCCTTTCTATGCCATCGACTGCGGCGCCATTCCTAAGGAGGTGGCAGCATCTGAATTCTTCGGATATAAGAAGGGTGCTTTTACCGGAGCCGAACAGGATAAGAAGGGCGCCTTCGAGATAGCTAACGGCGGAACGGTTTTCCTCGATGAGATGGGAAACCTCAACTACGAAGTACAGGTGCAGCTCCTCAGAGCCTTGCAGGAGAGGAAAATCCGTCCGCTGGGCAGCACGCAGGAGATTGATGTAGATATCCGACTCATCTGTGCCACCAACGAGAATCTGGCGCAGGCGGTAGCCGAAGGCAAGTTCAGAGAGGACCTCTATCACCGCATCAACGAGTTTACCATCTACATGCCTGCCCTCAAGGACAGAGGTGCCGATATCTTCCTCTTTGCCAACCTCTTTATCAAGCACGCCAACCAGGAACTGGGCAAGAATGTGCTCGGAATGGATGCCAAAGCCTCCGAAATCATTGCCTCATACGACTGGCCGGGCAACCTGCGCGAACTGAACAATGTGATGAAGCGCGCCACCCTGCTCACCCGTGGCAAGTATATCGGTGCCCTGGAACTGGAGAAGACGATGGCACAGACCTCCACAGCCCGACCAATCAATATGCAGCTGCACAGCGAACAGTCGGAACAGGAAAGCATCGCCGCTGCCCTGAGAGCCACCCACGGCAACAAGAGCAAGGCTGCCCAACTGCTTGCCATCGACCGCAAGACTCTCTACAACAAAATGAAGAAATACGGCATGGAGTAAAAGATTCCCCAATATATTCCACACTATATTGGGGAATTTTTCTACACCTTTTCCCCACTTTCCCCACATCCCGTTTCTGGCACAAAACATCATCTCCTCTGATTATCAGATACTTAACCAAATTCATCGATTTTTGGCACGCCTATTGTGATATTATTTAGCGAACTCGCAAATGAGTTTCAGCAAGAGAATTAATAAACAATAATATTCACAATTAAAAAACAAAAGAATTATGAAAAAGTTAGTATTTGCAGTTATCGCAGCAGTAGCAATGGTATCAGTTAGCAATGTATTTGCAGGTAACAGAATGGTAAACGTTGCAGGTTCAGAACCAGTAGACACAGTAGCTCCAGCCGACACAACAGCAACACCAGCTGAGACTCCAGCAGAGACTCCTACAGACACTACAGCTGCAACAGTGGATTCAACCGTAGCAGAGTAAATCCACCTTCAGAAAATAGTAATTACGCGTCGCTTTCAATGAAACAGGAGATAGATGACCAGATTTTGGCATTTATCTCCTGTTTTCGTTGGTTTATATCGCATTTTTGATTAACTTTGCACGCAAATAGCAAAAAGACTCAAAACATTAAAAGATAAGAAGATGCAGCAAACAAACGTTCCTTTCAAGGTAGCCTTGGGTTACATCATCGTCGCCATCGTACTGATTCTGGCGATAGGGCTGGTATATCGCAACACCACAACCGTGCTCGCTATCAACCAGGCAACCCGCGACTATATCGAAAAGCGACAGGCAGCCGACAGCACCATGTCCAACCTGCTCAAGGAGGAACAGACCAATCTGCAGCAGCTTACCCGCGCCATGCAGGGCAAGTCATCCCACAACTATCTGCACGAGAAGATGAACAGCCTCAACAGTGGCGAAGATTCCGTTGTCGTGCATTCCAAGGCACCCAAGACTCATGTGGCAAAGAACACTACCGTAGAGGTGATGAAAACCCGCAAGGGCTTCTTCCGCCGCCTTGCCGATGCCTTCAAGAAGGAGCATGCCGAAACGCTCAGCATCAGACGCGACAGCAACCAGGCTGTCACCGATACCCTCTCTACCCCGGTCAACTTAGCCGGAAACGTAGCCAATATTCTGGAACAGATTGACCGCAAGGAGAAGCAGTCTACGCGCGATAACCACGAGGCCATCAACCGCGAGGTGAGAGACCTGCAGATAACCAATGCCCGCCTCGCCCTGCGCTCCTCACAGCAGCTCAACGATATCCACCAGCGCGAACGTCAGGCGATGCAGCAGGCTATCAACCAGGCGATGCAGGCGCGCCAGAATCTGCTCTGGCAGATAGGTCTGCTTGCCATCGTAGCCATCACGGCCGCCGTCATCCTCGTCTATTACATCTACCGCGATACGCAGAAGGAACGCATCTACCGCGAGAATCTAGAAGAGGCTAACGAGGAAATCAGGCGCATCATGAACCAGCGCGAACGCCTGCTCCTCACCATCACCCACGACATCAAGGCTCCGGCTGCCAGCATCTCGGGCTTCATCGACCTGATGAAGGATTATGTCGACAACCCGCAAGGCATCTCCTGTCTCAACAGCATCAAGGGTTCTGCCACCCATCTCTCCCGGCTCGTTGCCGCCCTGCTCGATTATCACCAGTTGGAAAACGGACTGATGAAGCTGAACCCTGTAGATTTCTCGCCTGCCATCATGTTCCGCCAGTGTGCCGGAGAGATGCAGATCCTGAGCCAGGAGAAGGGACTGGAACTGCATCTGGAGCTCGATGGCATCAGCAGTCCGCAGACCTACTACCGTGCCGATGCCTTCCGTATCCGCCAGATACTCAACAACCTGGTAAGCAATGCCATCAAGTATACCGACCGGGGCAGCGTCACCATCCAGGCATCCATCAGTCCACAGCACCTCCTCACCTTCTCGGTAAGGGATACCGGCAAGGGCATGACCACCGAAGAGCGCCAGAAGGTGTTCCAGGCGTTCACCCGTCTGAAGAGTGCCCAGGGCATCGAGGGCAGCGGTCTCGGACTGAACATCACCCAGGAACTGGTCAATCTGCTCCAGGGCACCCTGCGTCTGGAATCCATCAAGGGCAAGGGCAGCACCTTCACCGTCACCATTCCGCTTGCCTTAGGCACCGCTCCTGCAGCAGAAGAGGCAGAAGAGCAGAAGCCGCTCACCCCAGTCAAGCCCCATTTCGAAAATCACAAGATACTGCTGCTCGATGACGACCCGTTGCAGCTCCGTCTGCTTCAGGAGATGCTGAAGAAGCTGGTAGGCGACAGCTGGCAAGTCTTTGCCTGTCTGCATGTAGCCGAGGCGCTCACCATGCTCCACAACGAGCATCCTGCGCTGATGATGATGGATATCGAAATGCCCGAGATGAACGGCATCAGGATGATTCAGCACATCAACCACAGCCACATGAAGGTAGTAGCGATGACCGCCCACGATGCCAGCATCATCAGAGAGTTGAAAGAAGCTGGTTTCGACGATTGCCTCTTCAAGCCGTTCAGCACAGAGAAACTGAAAGAAATCCTCGGTTTGGAGGATACTGCATCAGAAGCAGAGGATATGGCAGAGAAAACATCATCAGAAGCAGAGGATATTACAGAGAAAACCAATAAGAAATCCCGCTTTGCACCCCTCCTGGCCTTTGCAGAAGGCGATCCGGAGGCAGAAGCCGAGATACTCAGCACCGTCAAGCAGGAGTTGTCATCCCATCTCCAGAACCTCCAGCAGGCAACAGAAGGCGAGTTATCGATAGAAGCCATCGGCAAGACAGCCCACAAGCTCCTCCCTATCGCCACGATGATAGAGATGGAGAGCCGCCAGCACATCGCCGCCCTCGCTCCCGAGCATATCAGCGATCTGTCAGAATCTCAGATAAGAGCCTACACCCAGGCCATCATCACCGACCTGAAGGGGCTTTTTACTTTTCACACAGTTCCCAGTATCGCTGGGCAAGGTCATGGATGAACTTTCGTCCTCGTTCGGTCCATACGAGATAGGTATGGGTGTAGGTTCTGCCCATCTTCTCCTGTCTGCCATCGCTCTTCGGGTTAAGGAAGGCGCTGTAGCGGGTACGGCTCTTGGCTAAACCCATGTGGGCGTAATCGGCATAAAGAAGATACTGACCGCTCTGGTAGTACTGGATATGCAGAGCGCAGAGCGAGCGGTTCAGCTCCTGGGCTGTGATACCGAGTTCCTTCGCAATCTGTGTAGTAGTGAAGCAGGAAACGGAATCGAGCACGTTATCGCTATAAAGCGCTTTCGGCAGAAGATTACCCACCTGATTCTCCAACTGGATGATGTTCTCACCATTCTTGGCGTTGCGAACCACCTGCTCATCCACCACATCATTCAAGCGGCGGATTTCTGTATCCTGTTCGCCGATAAGCTTCTTCTGCTGTTCAATCTGCAGACGTTGCTTCTTCAGCAGATTCTCCTTCTCCTTGAGCGTAGCACGGAGGATTTCTTCCGCATGTCGGATTGTCTCCTCATCGCTCTCGCCCTGCTGTACCGGGATATAACCGCCCGTCTTGCGGATCTGCGGCAGCACATCAGCCGTAACCCAGTTCTTGAACTTCACAGCAGTAGAAAGCTTAGAGCCGAGAACTAAAGCATAGAAACCGCTCTCGTTGACATAGAGCATCAGAGTACGACGCATCGCCGAGGTTCCATCCTTCTTCAGACCGGTTGCTACCCATGTACGGCGTTTCGCCGTATCAAGTGGTTTAACTAACTGATCTACAGCATCATTCGCTCTCTTATATCCCAGTACATTACAGAGATCCTTTGCACAGAACAATGGCTCCCCATTCTCATCGGTCAAGGTACGAACCTTACCGAATTCAGAGTTTTCAAACACGACAGCAAATGCTGCCTTCTTATCCATTTCTACTTTATTTGTATTAACTGACTTTACCATAATAATTTGTTTTTAAAAATTAATAACTCAACATTCAACACTCAACATTCAACACTAAATGACCGTAATCCAAACGCTCTCCTCCCGTTCTCTCGCTGCGGTAATGGCATTGATAAGCCGATGCAACCAGATGCGGGAATTAAAGACGGCGCCCTGTAATTTATTTTCACCTACCAGAATGCAGCCCTGCGTATCATCGGGATAATTACCGGCATGGATGCGGATGCCCTCAAAATCAGGAACACCCTGCACCAGCGGAAGCCACTTCTTAAACCTTGGCGATTTCGAGATAACCACAGGATACGAGCCTTCCGGTATCGCCGTATGCCCCGGTATCTTGCGGGCTTTCTTACCCGATACCCTACTGTACCGTCCATCCTCCTCTTCCGGTTTCAGTTCGACAACCAGAAGGTTTCTCCACGTAGGCTCAAGGGTATCACAGAAGTAATGCTCCTTGTCCAACTTCGCCTTATCGAAGCTATGTTCAAAGATACGCTTGTCGCCTATTTTTACCCCCGAACGCCAGGTACGTTTCACATCCTTATCGCTCAGGATATAAAGATGACCTATCGTATAAGTCTTCTTTTTTGCTATTCTTTTTACTACTATTTCCATAACTCAAACTCCATTAAGATTCTAATATTTTTACCTCTTTACCATCCTTGCGGTTACGTAGCTTTTCAAAACTGAATAACTGAATACTGATTACGTCACCCGTTACACCCTTAGGCGGAATCTTCCGGATATAGTTTCGGTTCACCCAATTACGCAACATCGAAGGAGTGCCCTTCTTGTCCATGCCCAACTGCGAGCGGAGATATTCTGCCTGCTGGAAATTAAAGACATCAGGCAACTGCTGCAACAGATTTGCCGGTCCACGCTTACTCGATTTCTCGTTCGAAAAGTTCGCCCTCTTGATGGCATCACCAAAGAAACGCATCTTGCAGTAGAGGTCGTAACGCTCGCTCCAGCGGATGAACTCATCTATCTCCGGCTCCCATTTACAGCCGTTCGCCACATACAGCACACACGCCTTCAGGTAGGCGATGACGTTGGCACGGAAGGAAAGATTCTCATAAACCCTATCCTGCGACAGGCGCGAGAACTCAGCATTCTCATCCTTCAGCCGGAGGGCAAGCTGGAATGCCTCAGGACAGTCAATCAGCCCCCTGGCGTTGTTCAGATTCTCGATATAAGGCTTCAGCCCCTCTCGGTAAGCATCATCGTAATCACCAAAGACAGGCATTTCATCACCGATTTCACGCTCCGGAATGGTACAGAAATTGATGCGGCTTATCGGACCATCTGTCAAAACTTTTGAGAAGTAACGCTGTCCTTTCTGGATAGTGGTAGATGCGTTCCAGTTGAACCGGATGGTTACACGTTCCGTAACACTCTGAGTTCCCACGCGAGTCTGGCCGTACTGGTTGTCGCTATCTGAGGCAAGACACATGATACGGAAATGCTGGTTTCCGGTACCCTTCAGAGCATCAAACTGATCCAGTTCATTGAGCGAAGTGTAAAGAAATCGTCCCTGCGCCTCAGCGGTTCTCATCACGAATGCCGGATTGGTCATATCAGCATCAATCTCCTGGATAACGAGATTATCCGGTCGTTTGCGCTTATCCTTGTTGGCACCCTTGCGCGTCACCTCCTCCTTCCATTCCTTCTCACGTTTCAGATTCTCCGCATCCCGTTTTCTGATATCCTCCATAATATATCTAATCGGCTTGTCCACAGACGATTTTCCTGCACCCGTACCAGCCAGCAAGCACGTAGACAATGTAGCCTCATGAACTACATTATCAATATACCGGAAGCTCGTCTGCCAGAGGTGTGTAGCGAGCGGTGGGAAGATAGCGTGCGCCACAGCCGGCTTATAAATCTCCGGTGTCCGAGATATCAGCAGTTCCACCAGCTTCGGCAGTTTCTCCGGCATCGCTGGCGGGTCAGGATAATCCTCCTCAGTACTTTGAACTTGGAACATTGAACTTTGAACTGTATGATTATCATCTGCCCTATTAACTTTCAACTGTAAACTATTAACTATCTTGCTGGCCTGTTTTTCCGCCAGCGCATTCACCCTTATCACGTCTCTCGACATCGGCTTGCAGCTGTCAGCATATTTCGCATAGAAATCATGTATCAGCTGATGGCAGTCATCCTCCTGATAGTAGCTTGGCATTTTCGTCCTCACCACCTTCATCAGTTCCTCCTCGCTCATCACCCTCGAAGCACCGGCACTCATGATAGCGAGCAGCGAAGAGTGCCGAGACCCGACGGTATCAATCGCCATCCCCTCAAGCCCAGCCGACTGAACGAACAGATCAAAGGCTATCAGATTCTTCTCACTGGCCTCTCCCAGTTCACCAGTGCCATAATTGCCTCCAGGATTCCCGAGATGAGAATCATCAGCATGATTGCTATTACCAGATTGGGCAGGCTGAACAGCAGTGCCAGCAGGAGCAGCATAATCGCCACGATTGCCCGAAAGTCTATTGTTTTCATTATTTTTACTATTGCTATTAACTGTAAACTATTAACTTTTGCATCCCCTCTTCCGTCCACGGTAAGCCCACGGTCCAGAAAAGCCTTTCTGCGAGCCTGTATCTCGCTCTCCGGCAGCACCGCACACCACATTTTAGACCGGTAGATTTCCGAGTCCTTATCCGTCAGGAAAATCATTCTTTCAGGTGTGATGCAGCTTTCATCATAAGGCACGCCCAGTGCCTCACAATACGCCTTCTGCGTCTCTTCGATGGTCATCCCAATCGGCATTCTAATCCCGATATGCAGCTTCTTGCGAGCGCTATAACAGAGATGCAGCAAACTCCCATTCCAGATACCCGGAGAGCAGTTCAGCTCGCGCGCCTTCTCAATCGCCTTCTCCACATACTCCTTATCATCCACATCGATAATCGTCTGGAAGAGAAAGCTTTCCGGCAAGGCATTCTCCTGTCTGCGCACATTATTCTTGAACATGCCGTAGTGCGGACAGAAGAAAGGCAGCTCGCTCTTGAGCCTTTCCTGCGCCTTCTTCACCGCCTGCGCATCGTTCAAATCCACTCCGTCAATCGGCAATTCACCCCGAATCTGCTGAATCATCTTCTTGATTTCCTCCGACCCGATGACCTTATCATAAGTATCGATATTGTAGGAAAAAACTTTCCCCTTATTTCCCTTACGATAAGGATTAATTGCCACTACATGTACTATCTCCATTTTACCTCCATATTTTTATTAATCGAACACTTCGCTGTTAATCATGATATACCCTGAGCCATAGCTTACATTAATAGGCAGAATCAGCGAGTTATCCGAAATCTCCTGGACCCCGTTCGCCTCGAAGAGCGAAGCATTCTCGGCATCATTCAGTCTGCTCTTGACGAAGCCTATTACCCATTTTGCCGCAATCTTCTCGGCAGCAACATGCCTGTCTACGAGGTCCTTCACCAGCTGTTCATCGCAGAAGTTGATATCCGCATTCACGTTCTCAGCCTCCGCTTCTTCCTTCCCCATTTCCTGGTTCTCGAAGAAGAGGTTATACTTGATTTTCATATTCTTCATCATCACGATGTTCAGATTTTTCAGTTCCCCCTCCGAGTCAGCAATCGTCTCGTAGAGTTTCTGTACCGACTTCTTAAAGATGTTCTTCACGTCCATCAGGCAGTAATAGATTTTCCCGTCAATCACCACCACCTTCAGTTTTCCATACTGCGGATGAGTAAAATAAAAAGGTTTCATTGCTTTCATTTTCAATATTCCTTTTAAAACAGTTGGGCGCTCCCACAACGGTTGATGTGCCTATACACAAAAGCCCCCGAAACCCAGACCATATCGGTTCTGAATTCCGGGGGCAAATGTACGGCGTTTTTGCGACACTGCTATGGTACTATCAGGTACGGTCGTACCACATCGTACCAAAAATTATCTCAAAATGAATAACTACAGAAAATTGCGGAAACAGCATAATACTGCTAAAACAAAAACTGCGGAAACACCCAATATCATATGTTAAAAAAGTGCGGAAATTCGATTTTTTCTATATTTTTTATTCAAATTTCATTTTTTCTCCGTATCTTTGCGGTGTAAAATGTGATACCAGTATCAAAAATAGTACTCTAATATGATATTTGAACGTAAAAAATACTTGGATGAACTTATTGCAGGACGTGGCAACGGGCTTGTGAAGATTATAACAGGTGTCAGAAGATGTGGGAAGTCTTTCCTACTGTTTGATATCTGGCATAATTGGCTATTGGAACATGGGGTGACTGATAGTCACATCGTCGAGATACAGCTTGATGATTTTCGAAACAGGCGGTTGAGGAAACCTGATGCCTTGCTCGACTATATAGATTCAAAGGTTGTGGATGATGGCAATCCTTATTATATAGTCTTGGACGAGGTGCAGCTAGTAGAAGAATTTGTGGAGGTTATTCTTAGCTTGACACACATGAGGAATGTAGATGTGTATGTGTCAGGCTCAAATTCTCGCTTTCTGTCAAGTGATGTTGTGACTGAGTTCCGAGGTAGAGGTGACGAGATACGTATCTGGCCTCTCACCTTTGACGAATACTTCAAAGGCATTGGTGGCGATATACGTAAAGCATGGCTGAACTACTATACCTTTGGCGGACTACCACAGGTGGCTTTGCTTGAAACAGAAGAAAAGAAAACAGACTATTTGCGTGGTCTGTATAAAACCACCTATCTGCGTGACGTGATTGAGCGCAACCATCTGCGCAATC
>OGFW01000047.1_pt1 | contig 109537 bp, 93 predicted proteins | sample 1570991 | NCBI WGS metagenome assembly OGFW01 (sample SAMEA2582074, study PRJEB24529) | metagenome | biome: Human gut stool | place: China | collected 2011
GCCCAGCCGTCCATGGCTGGGCATTTCTGCGTATTTAAACATAATCCTACAGTATCTAAACAGCTTCGCTATTCGCTCTCTAAGGAGTGTACGTGCCCTATGGCAGGGCGGCGGTTCATGCATTTAGTCCCGGGCTTCCGACAAAACCGCGAAAATTCACGAATATAATTGAAATAAAGGCATTTTATATGATAATATAAAAGATAATAACAGCAGTTGTACTGCCGCATCAGACGAATAACACAAGGAGCGCATACCATGGCATATTTGGGAAATCCTAAGAACACGATCGAGGTTCTGCAGAAATACAATTTCAATTTTCAAAAGAAATTCGGACAGAACTTCCTTATTGATACAGGCATTCTGGAGGAAATCATAGACTCGGCCGGCATCACAAAGGACGATATGATACTTGAGATAGGTCCTGGAATAGGTACGATGACACAGTATCTGTGCGAGTCGGCACGCCGGGTAATCGCAGTGGAGATAGACAGCAATCTGATTCCCATACTGGAGTATACACTAAGCGCATATGATAATGTAAAGGTCATAAACGATGATATATTAAAGGTTGACATAAATGCTCTTGCAGAGGAATATAATAATGGTAAGCCGATAAAGGTTGTTGCAAACCTGCCATATTACATAACGACACCTATCATTATGGGGCTGTTCGAGAGCCATGTGCCGATAGACAGCATCACCATCATGGTGCAGAAGGAGGTCGCAGACCGTATGCAGGCAGGTCCGGGAAAGAAGGATTACGGAGCTCTGTCACTTGCAGTGCAGTATTATTCGCACCCTGAGATAGTGGTCAATGTGCCGCCAAGCTGTTTCATGCCACAGCCAAAGGTAGGAAGCTCTGTTATATCGCTCAAGCGATACGAAAAGCCGGTGGTTGACGTAGATGATGAAAAGCTGATGTTCAAAATCATCAGGGCATCGTTCAACCAGCGCAGGAAAACTCTTGCCAACGGACTCAACAATTTCGGTGGTATGGGACTGACCAAGGAGCAGATACAGCAATGCATCGAGGCTCTCGGAGTTCCTGAAAATGTGCGTGGTGAGGCTCTAAGCCTTTCACAGTTTGCACAATTATCAAATATAATTGGTGCCGCAAAATAGAAAACATGAATAAATCCGTGTGAGAGGGACATACTATCATCAGAACAATTCAGATGATGGAGGTAATGTCCTATGAAAAAACAACAAATTGCAGCAGCGGCATGTCTCGTGGCCGGAGCCATAGGATTTGCAGCGGTATATTCAACACAGAATCACGGAAAAGAGGAGACACCCACAGAAATTTCACAGACTTCGTCTATAGTAGAGCCTACAGAGAAGACCCCACAGAAACAAACCCCAAAAGAAGATTCAGAGACTAAGACAGGGCAGGAAGAAAACGTAAATAAGAGCAACAATCAGCAGCCGGCAGAAAAACAACTGCATTTTGTCGCTGAAAATGTGACCACCTGGCCTGTAAAGGGAGATGTACTATTGCCGTTTTCCATGGACAAGACGGTGTATTTCCCGACACTCGACCAGTATCAGTATAATCGTGGCATGGTAATACGTGCAAACGAGGGTGATGCGGTATGCTCGGTTACCGAGGGCAGGATTATAGACATATATGACAGTGCAGAGACGGGCTGCACGGTAGTGCAGGATTTAGGAGACGGCTATACAGCTACTTACGGACAGCTTGCAAATCTGACCTGCAGTGAGGGTGATGTGCTTGAGGCAGGAGAAACACTTGGAACAGTTGGAAAGGTGACCAGATACTATACTGTAGAGGGCACCAATGTGTATTTTGCGATGGAGCAGGATGGAAAACCGGTCAATCCGATGGATTATTTCGGCGATATATAGAGGTGAAAAGTTGGAGTTTAATGAATACAATGAGAGTGTGAAAAACTGGACAAAGGGCATTCTTGATAATTACAGAAAGGATGCCGAGATGACTATCAGATATTGTAATGAGCTGATAGAGTATGGAGAAAAAACAGCAGATTCAAAGCTTTTGGGCTTTGGCTACTATCATCTTGCCATGACACTTTATTGCCTGAATGACTACGATAACATATTTGATATCGTGGTCAGGGCGATAGAGCACCTGGAGAAGGCACAGAGCTGGAGCATGCTGGCGCGTGCATGCAATATACTTGGCATCATCACATCAAGCAGAGGCAATCAGCCGGTAGCGTATGATTATTATCTGGATGGGCTGATGTACTGCAAGAAGTATGGGCTTTTGGAGGAACAGAGCATCATAAATGTCAACTGCGGGGCCTTGAATATCAAGGTAGGCAGATACGAGGAGGCCATGGAATACTTTCAAAAAGCCATGGAATACATAGCATCCGCACCAGAAGAGCCTTCATATCACACAAGGATGATATCTCTTTATGAGAACATGATAAACTGCAAGGTATTGGAGAATAACTTTACCGGAATAGATGAGATGCTTGAGATTGTTGATAGGGAGCATCTGCCTTTTGCGGATGCAATAGACAGGCTTGGAATGCTCATCAGCAAAACCTTTTACATGCATAAAAGCGGTCAGATAGAAAAACGTGACGAGTGCATCAGGCACATTGACAGTGTAATCACGCAGGATATGCTTTTTTTGGATCTGATAGAGGATTTCTTTGTGTACCTGGAGGTGCTTTTTGAGAGTGGAAAGAGTGATGAGTTCTGGCATCTGATGGAGCTTATGGAGCCGATGATAAACAATCTTAAGGTTACAAGCATGCAGATGAGACTTTTAGGCCTTAAAATCAGATTTTACAGAAATCATCATATGAGTGCAGATTATCTGCAGGCTGCGGGACTGTACTATGAGCTTTCTGAGCGCAAGGAGCTTGAGGCCAAGGCTATGATAAAAGAAGTCATAAAGCTTAGGGCAAATTTCGAGAAGGTAAATCGCGCCAAGAAAAGAATGGAGAAGGAAAATAAGCGTCTTGCGGCGCAGTCTGAGACAGATCCGCTTACAGGCATGGCAAACAGGCGAAAGCTCAATATACAGGCAGATGAGATGTTTCTGCATGCTCTAAAAAGCGGACACAATTTTGCTCTGGAGATACTGGATGTGGATTATTTCAAGGAGTACAATGATAATTACGGACATCAGGAGGGCGACAAATGTCTGATTGCAATTGCAGGCTGTATCAGCGAGGTTGCAGGAGCACATGGAGGCTTTTGTGCCAGATATGGCGGGGATGAGTTTGTAGTCATGTACGAGAATATCTCAAAGGAAGCTGCTAAAGAGTATGTGGAGGAGCTTCGATGCAAGGTTATGGAGCTGGCTCTGCCACATCGGTATTCAAAGATGCTGCCTATTGTCACAATCACACAGGGTATGTATTGTGATGTACCAAAACAGGAAAACAGAGTGTGGGATTACTTACATGTGGCAGATGAGATACTATACAGCGTAAAGACAGACAGCCGTGGCGGCTGCAGGGTGGCTGACAGAGCAGAGTTTGTGCTTATGTCAGGCTATGGCACTATGATTCAGGGGCAGGCCTGATGCCATACGGTCATGTCATAAGCAAAGCATTGATTATTGAGATGGATAAAGCATACATGGATGAAAACTATACATATATTGTAAGGTGTGCAGACGGCACACTTTACACCGGCTGGACAAATGACCTGAAAAAGCGCATAAAAGCGCATAATGCCGGAAAAGGCGCCAAATATACAAAGACACGCAGACCTGTGGAGCTGGTCTACTTCGAGCGGTTTGCCACGAAAGAGGAGGCAATGAGCAGGGAGTATCACATAAAACAGCTCAAGCGTTCACAGAAGCAGGCGCTGATAGATGAAATGGATAAAAAAGACAAAAGTATTTTTACACAAAACGGATAGTCGAAAAATAACTAAAACGACCAAACGGCAGTGTGAGAATACTTATTTTTTGCCTTAAATTTGTAAAAAATTACCAAAAAACGCACGCTGATTTTATTAATATATACAGAAAAGACAAAAGCCTCTTGCTAAATTACATGAAACTGTACTATAATAACTCTTGTGAAAACGTTACCGCAAACATTACCGAAAACATTCAAAGATGTTTGCAAAGACAATTTTAATATTAAATCTTTTAGGAGGGTTTAAAATGAAAAAGAAATTAGTGACAGTATTACTCGCTTCTTCAATGGTAGCAACAATGCTTGCCGGATGTGGATCAGGAAGCGGAGACGGAACAGAGAAAGGCTCATCTGCAAAGGGCGGCGATGGCTCAGTTTACATGTTAAACTTCAAGCCGGAGACAGATCAGGCATGGCAGGATCTTGCAGAGAAGTACACAGATGAGACTGGTGTACAGGTTACAGTAGTAACAGCAGCTGACGGACAGTACAAGACAACACTTAAGTCTGAGCTTGCTAAGAAGGATGCTCCAACAATCTTCAATATCGGAAGCACAGCAGACTGCGCAGAGTATGACAAATACATATATGACTTAAAGGACAGCGAGATTTACAAGCACCTTACAGATAAGTCACTTGCACTTGAGTACAATGGCAAGATTGCATCAGTAGCTAACTGCTATGAGTGCTACGGAATCATCTACAACAAGGCAATTCTTGAGAAATACTGCAGCAACTACTCAGGAGCAGTTATCAAGTCAGTAGATGATATCAAGGATCTTGATACATTAGAGAAGGTTGCAACTGATATCAACGAGCATGTAGATGACATCAACAAAGCTTGTGACTTACATCTTACAGAGGCATTTGCTTCAGCAGGACTTGACAGCGGATCTAACTGGAGATTCACAGGACATCTCGCAGGTCTCGCACTCTACTATGAGTTCAAGGATGCAGGATGTGATCTCACAGCAGGACAGAAGGAAGTTACAGGTAAGTACATGGACAACTTCAAGAGAGTTTGGGATATGTACACAAATACATCAGCAGCAGATAAGGCTACACTTGATTCAGGAAGCTTAAATGCTGAGTCAGAGCTTGGTATGGAAGAGGCTGTATTCTACCAGAATGGTGACTGGGAGTACGCTAACTTCGCAGATGACAACGAGAACGGATACACAGTTAAGCAGTCTGACCTTTCAATGATGCCTATCTACTTCGGTGTAGATGACGAGAACGAGGGACTTGCAGTTGGTACAGAGAACCACTGGACAGTAAACGCTAAGGCAGATCAGAAGGATATTGATGCAACACTTGAATTCCTCAACTGGGTAATCACAAGTGATGACGGACGTGACGCAATCGTTAATAAAATGGGACTTTCAGCTCCATTCGATACATTCACAGGTGACTATGAGTCAAAGAACGCTTTTGCTAATGTAGCATCAGAGCTTGCAAAGAACGGCAAGACATCAGTAGCATGGTCATTCAACGCAACACCTTCAGTAGATGACTGGAGAGCTGATTTCCTCGCTCCACTCACAGAGTACACAGAGCGTAATGGTTCATGGGATGACGTTACAAAGGCATTCTCAGAGAAATGGGCTTATTACTGGGATCTTCAGAACGAGCAGTAAAATTCTCTAAAAGTTAGTAAAAAGTAGTAAAAGTGGGGTGAGTGGCAGTCACTCACCCCATATTTTTTTAAGAAAGGTATATTTGTTATGGAAAAGTCGATTAGAAAAAAATTTTGGATCTTCGCTTTACCGACAATGGCAGCATTTACAATAGGATTTATTGTACCATTCGTATATGGTATCTTCCTTTCATTTTGTAAATTCTCCACAGTTACAGACTGGAAATGGGTGGGATTTAAAAATTACACAAGGATTTTTGTTGTAAACGGCACTGTGGATACAACCTTTATTCATTCAATCTGGTACACAGCACTATTTACAGTAGTTTCGGTACTGATTATTAATATCGTATCATTTGCAATAGCAATGGCGCTTACAAAAGGAATCAGAGGAACAAATCTTTTCCGTACAGTATTCTTCCTTCCAAACCTGATCGGTGGAATCGTACTTTCATATGTATGGCTGATGATTTTTAACTCTATCCTGCAGAACTATTCAAAGACAATCGTAAGCTCAGAGTGGTCAGCATTCTGGGGACTTATCGCAGTAGTATGCTGGCAGCAGATTGGATATATGATGATTATCTACATCGCAGGTATTCAGAATATACCGGGTGAGCTTATTGAGGCAGCAAAGATTGATGGAGCCAACAGATGGCAGCTCTTAAAGAGCGTTATTCTTCCAATGCTTATGCCGACAATCACAATCTGTACATTCCTGACACTGACAAACGGCTTCAAGCTGTTCGACCAGAACTTAGCTCTTACAGGCGGTAATCCGGGAAAGATGTCAGAGCTGCTTGCCTTAAATATCTTCAACACCATGTATGGAACAACAGGATGGCAGGGCGTAGGTCAGGCAAAGGCTGTTATATTCTTTATACTTGTTGCAATTATCGCACTTGCACAGAATAAGATCACTACAAGCAAGGAGGTACAGGACTAATGGCAAAACAGAAAAAAGCGCAGGAAGTCAGTGCCGTAAGACGGGCCAAGCACGGCTGGATAATCACATTATTATTCACTGTTTTATCAGTACTTTGGATTTCACCAATCTTTATGGTGTTACTCAATTCATTTAAGAGAAAAGCCTACATATTCAAGCATCCGTTTGGAATCAGCACAGTATCTATCACTGAGGGCTTTGAAGCCTTTAAGGATGGTATGTCAAGGCTTTTCTGTGGCACATTAAACTACAAGAATGGTCTTAGAATGACACATTTCTGGGACTGCTTTGGAAATTCACTTTTCATCACAGTCGGCTCAGTAGTACTTATTGTACTCTGCTGCTCAATGTGTGCATGGTACATAGTTCGTGTAAAGACTAAGGGCACAAAGCTTATGTATACACTTTGCCTTTTCTCTATGATTGTACCATTCCAGATGGTAATGTTTACATTATCAAAATTTGCAAATATGCTTCATTTATCAAATCCACTCGGTATCATCATCGTATATCTTGGCTTTGGAGCAGGACTTGCTGTGTTTATGTTTACAGGATTTGTAAAGAGTATCTCATTAGAGATCGAAGAGGCAGCTATGATTGATGGCTGTACACCATTACAGATGTATTTCAGGGTTGTATTTCCAATACTTCGTCCTACAGCGGTAACAGTAGCGATACTTGAGGCAATGTGGGTATGGAATGATTACCTTCTTCCATCACTGGTTTTAAACATCAACCAGTACAAAACCATACCAATTGCTATTCAGTACTTAAAGCAGAGCCACGGTATGATTGACTGGGGTGCAATGATGGCCATGCTCGTGCTTGCGATTCTGCCAATTGTTATCTTCTATATTGTATGTCAGAAGTACATTATAGAGGGTGTGCTCGCAGGAGCTGTAAAGGGTTAATATAGCTTACAAGAGGATATAGTTTATGTTATTTAAGCCCCACACTTGTTAAGAAAACATGTGGGGCTTAAGCTAAATTAGCAGGTTTTGTAGTTGTGGATATATGATATAATGGGTGAAATAAATTATATCACATGGATATAATGTAAAAGGACGTATCGCTGTCCGGACGGGGAAAACAATGACAATTGTAGATATAGCAAAAGAATCGGGATACTCAGTAACAACTGTATCCCGAGTTTTAAATAACAGGCAGGATGTTTCTCCTGCAGCAAAAGAAACCATAATGAAAATAGTTGAGGCACACAACTTTGTGCCAAATACCAATGCAAAGAGGCTCAAGCAGACCATTTCCAGAAATATTTATCTGCTGGTAAAGGGTACCTCAAATATGCTGTTTGCAAACATAGTCGAGGAAATCCAGTCGATAATCGACAGAACAGACTACTCACTGAGCATCACTTATCTGGATGAGGACAGCAATCTAAGCAGTGTAACCGACCGTATATGCAGGGAACGAAAGCCGCTTGGCATCATCTTCCTCGGAGGCAGCAGGGAGGATTTCTCGGAGGATACATCTTCATTTAAGGTGCCGTGTGTTATAGTGACCACATCAGCAGAAAACTGGAGCATGGAGGAGCTGTCATCTGTTTCCATTGATGATGAGAAGGCCGGGGAAACAATCGTCGACTATCTTATCGACCATGGTCATACAAAGATAGCAGAGATTGGAGCCAATCTGGAGCTTTCACAGACAGCCATTCTGCGACACAATGGATATCTGAACAGCTTCAAAAAGCATGGCATCACACCTGATGAGCGTTACTATGAGAAGGCGCGATTCTCATATGACAGCGCATATCACGCCATGAAAAAGCTCCTTGAAAAGGATATTGAAATCACCGCAGTCTATGCGATTTCCGATGTTATGGCAATCGGTGCCATAAGAGCAATACTTGACAAAGGACTCAGGGTGCCGGATGATATATCTATCACAGGCTTTGATGGTTCGACACTCGCAGAGTACTACAATCCCAAGATTGTATCTATCAGACAGCCGCACAAGGATATGGCTGCACACAGTGTGGAGCTCCTTTTTAGCATGATTGATTTGCATAAAGGCTCATGTCATGAGATAATACCATTTGAGCTGACAGAGGGCGAGAGTGTTGCCCGGATAAATTAAAGACTATATAATGTTTGTTGTAATCTCACAATAAACGAGGAGGAATCGCGCATGGAAGTGAATAATAAGATGAAGCACACCATAAAGGTCGCATGGGCCAAAGGGTTTTCACAGTTTTTAGCACTAGCAGGAGCAATCCTGCTAGTGTTTGTGCTATTTAAATTTGATGCAATAATGGCACAGATAGTGAGAATAATAAACATACTTATGCCAATTATCATGGGGATTGTGCTGGCGTATCTCATAAATCCGATGGTAGAGTTTTATGACAGAAAGCTAAGCAATTCGCTTGGCAAAGCCATAGAAAAGAAGTGTGGAAAGAGACCTTCTATGAGAGGGTTGTCAATACTTATAAGTCTGGCCATAATAATAGCCATTATTGTAGTGCTCATCATGATGGTGGTGCCACAGCTTGTAAGCAATATCACAAATGCGGTCAGTCTTTTACCGGATCAGATACAGGACCTTGTGAAAAAAATCACAGAGCTTGCTAAAAACAATGACAAGGCAAAGGAAATAATAATTGAGCTGTACAATAATGGCATAAGCTACTTTACCGAATGGGTAAAGGACAATATGCTCGGACAGGTTACCTTTGTCATAAACGGTATTATGGGAATCTTTGGCACAGCGGTAAACTGCCTTGTTGCATTCATCGTTGCCATCTATGTCCTTCTTAGCAAGGATACCTTCAAACGCCAGATTAAAAAGCTTGTAAGCGCATTTCTGCCTGAGCGCCACATACAGGTGCTTTCAAGCATCTTAAAGGAGAGCGACAAGATATTCGGTGGCTTTATCAGTGGCAAAATCATTGATTCACTCATCATCGGGGCTATCTGCTTCGTGTGCTGCCTGATACTGCGCATGCCGTATGTAGCGCTTGTGAGCGTGATAGTCGGAGTGACAAATGTCATACCGTTCTTTGGACCGTACATCGGAGCCATACCGAGCACCATACTCATCATGCTCGACAGTCCGTCAAAGGGTGTGATATTTTTGCTGTTTATCATTATTTTACAGCAGGTGGATGGCAATATCATCGGACCAAAGATACTTGGTGAGTCCACAGGACTTTCGCCTTTCTGGGTGGTGTTTGCAATTTTCCTTGGTAACGGATTGTTTGGAGTAATGGGGCTGTTCATCGGAGTACCGACATGGGGTGTCGTGTACTACCTGATAAAGAGATATGTGAATTATCGTGTGAGGAAGAAAGAATAAACGTACTGTTAAAAATAAGTTATAAATTTTGAAAATAGTACTTGAATACTGGAAAATATGTGTATATAATGTGTGAACGAGGCTTTGAAAAAGAGCTTGTTCACACATTTTTTTAATGGATTTTCTGCAGTAGTGAACCTGCTGGGAAAAGTTATTATGAATTGAATTTTTGGGGAGGGTATTTACACATGAAGACAGATATGACCAAAGGCAATCCAATGAAAATTATATTGCTGTTCTCGCTTCCTGTTCTGATGGGAAATCTGTTTCAGCAGTTCTATAATATGGTGGACACGATTATCGTGGGGCAGTATCTGGGCTCAAAGGCGCTTGCGGCGGTTGGCTCGACAGGCTGTATTATGTTTCTGGTGCTTGGCTTTGCGAATGGAATAGCACAGGGCTTTGGAGTTATGGCAAGCCATGCGTTTGGTGCAAAAAAAGAGAAGCTATTGAAGCATTATGTGGCACTGGCTATAATTCTTACAGTTATTGTCTCAGTGGTGCTCACGATTCCGACAGTGCTTGCGTCGAGGCAGCTTCTTATCTGGCTCAATACACCTGATGATATACTTGTCATGGCTGATGCGTACATAAAGGTCATTTTTGCGGGAATTTTCTGCACCATGTCCTACAATGTGGCTTCCGGTCTTTTGCGAAGTATCGGAGACAGCAAGACTCCGCTGTACTTTTTGATTTTTTCATCTGTATTGAATGTTGTGCTGGACATATTCTTTATCGTGGTGGTGAAGGCAGGCACAGCAGGAGCAGCTTATGCGACAGTTATCTCGCAGGGAATTGCTGCAGTTTTGTCATTTATCGTGATGTTTAAGAAGTATGATTTGCTGCGCACCAGCCGTGAGGATTATTACATGGACTGGAGCGGAATCTGGCACATGCTCTCAATCGGTCTGCAGATGGCACTCAACTATTCAATCACTGCTATCGGAACGATGATTTTCCAGGCTGCGGTCAATGTGTTCGGTTCGCAGGTGGTAGCTGCGTATACCGCCGCATCCAAGGTCAACAATATCGCGACACAGACCATGCCTACACTTGGAACAGCCGCTGCGACTTACTGCGGACAAAATCTCGGTGCAGGCAGGTATGACAGGATATTTAAGGGTATGAAGTCATGCTTTTTCATATGCATAGGCTGCGCTGTTTTAGCGGCAGCGATTAACTGTTTTGTCGGACCGCACATGATAGGCTGGTTTATCACATCGCCTACGGCAACTGACATTGACTATGCTATGAAATATCTGAAAATCGCGAGCGTATTCATGCTTCCGCTGGCATGGATTTTTGCATACAGAAACGGCCTGCAGGGGCTTAACAAGGGTCTTGTGCCTATGCTTAGCGGTGTGATGGAGCTTGTGTCGAGATGGATTGCAATACTTGCGCTGTCAAAGCCATTTGGTTACGGCGGTGTGTGCTTTGCAGATCCGGCAGCCTGGCTTACAACAGGAATACTGCTTATTGTGACCTACTATGTGTGGGAGATGCGCATGAGAAAGAAGGTACAGTAAAACCACAAATGAGGTTTTCAGCGGATAAAACCTCCTGGGGTTGTGTGAGCAGCAGGGAATATCAGGACGCAACAGGATAAAATCAGGCTGGTACATGTCGCATAAACGATGTACTAGCTGGTTGTCTCCCTGCGAATCAGCACAGGCGCTATCTTTTTGTGCGTTGGCGCCAAATCTGGCTCAGGCTTTCTTTGTTTGCGGTTATCCATCTGCTTAACGAGTAAATCCATGGCGGTTCTTGCGATTACATCTATCTGCTGGCCGATGGTGGTGATTGGAATTATGGCTTCGTTGGCAATTGGTGAATTGTCGAAGCCGACTATCTCATAGCTGTCCGGAAAGCAGCCGTATTTTTGTATGACAAGATTCAAAAACATGTTGGCATATGTGTCGTTTGCCAGGAATACCCCTTTCTTTTTATCAGGATATTTCTCATCTATATTGTTAAAAATCACCTTCATCTGAGAAAATAAATCGTTGTACGAATCACCGGATACGTTCAGGCTGAGCTCATAGGGAATATTGTGCTCGGTACAGGTGTCCTCAAACGCACGGATTCTGTCGTATGCCGGGACATACTTTGGCACATCTACATTGATATGGATGAGAATATCACATTTGTCACGTATTAAAAGAGATGTGGCCTGAAGCGCACCCATATAGTTGTCGGAGGTGACACTGCTTATATGCATGGATTCTCGCTCGATTGCGACAATTGGAATGTGGTATGAAGCAAGCTTTTCAGATGAGAGAGTGTGACTTAGCACGATAAGACCCTCTATCTGATAAGCTAAAAGCTCATCAATGTAGTTTTCTTCCTCAGCCGCCCCCTTGTCACTCATAAAGATGAGAAACTTATAGTGATAGTTAGCGTAAGTGGCTAAAAGCTGTGTGAGCATCTCAGAGTAGTAGTGCAGGTAAAGGTTTGGCACTATTATGCCGACAAACTCGCTCTTACCGTTTGCGAGAACCTTTGCGAGCTTATTCTTCTTATAGCCGAGCTCATCAAGCGCACGGGAAATCTTTTCCTGATTCTTCAGTGTCAGAGAGTCCGGATGATTGAAATATCTTGAAATCGTTGTTTTTGAAAAGTGTGTATATTCCGCAATATCTGCAAATGTAACCTGTTTTTTTCCCATGGGATGTCTCCTTATAAAAATTACTTATATTACAAATGTTTATAAACAGTATACAGCGCAATTTCCAAAATATCAACAAAAAAGTAACCGGTTACTTTTTTTGAGAAAAGTATTGACACAGCACAAATGATATTGTATTATCAAATTACAAAGTAACCGGTTACTTTACCGGTTACACAAGAGCGTAAATTAAGTAAAAAAAACAAAATGTGAAAGAGAGTGGAGGTCACAGCAAATGAAAGAAAAAAAGCAGTCATTGAAAAGCAAAGTGACATATGTGAAGAAAAACTGGATGTTGTACATATTTTTCCTTATGCCGGCACTTTTACTGACAATTATATTCAAGTATGTTCCGATGGGCGGACTGCTCATAGCATTCAAGGATTACAATGTCATAAAGGGTGTGCTGGGGAGTCCATGGGTCGGGCTTGAATATTTCAAGAGATTTTTATCATCACCTGATTTTATGAACTACCTTATGAATACGTTAAAGGTAAGTATTTACGGATTGTTATGGGGATTTCCGGTACCGATCATACTTGCACTGCTTCTGAATCGTATTCGCAAAGAGGGCATCAAGAAAAAGATACAGCTTCTGATTTACGCACCAAATTTTATCTCAGTTATTGTACTTTGTGGTATGGTTCGTATGTTTTTATCACCAATCGGACCTATGAACAAGCTGCTCGGTATCAGCACAAACTGGATGACAATGCCGGCTGCATTCAGGACAATCTACATAGCGAGCGGCATCTGGCAGGGAGCAGGCTGGGCTTCAATCATGTATACAGCGGCATTATCCAATGCGAGCAAGGAGCTTGAGGAGGCAGCGAGAATGGATGGCGCAAACATCTTCCAGCAGATGTGGTATGTTGAGCTTCCGGCTATTAAGAATATTATAGTGATACAGTTCATCCTGCAGGCAGGAAATATTATGAGTATCGGTTTCGAGAAAGCCTATGCGTTACAGACAGATATGAACTTACCGGCATCGGAAATTCTTTCTACATATGTATACAGAATCGGACTTTTGAATGGAGACTATGGTTATTCAACAGCGGTTGGTCTTTTCAACTCGGTAATCAACGTAATATTGCTGATTATAGTCAATGCGGTTGTAAAGAAGCTAAACGATGGTGAAGGAATCTAGGAGGAAAGTGCAATGGAAAAAGATATGACGATAAAAATCAAATATTCACGGACTGATAAAATTGTTCTTGGAATTGGATATACACTTCTTGGGTTGTTTGTGCTTGCAATAATTGTTCCGTTAGTATATGTAGTGCTGGCATCTTTCATGGATCCGACAGTACTTAACAATCAGGGACTGAGCTTCAACATAAAGGACTGGACTATTGATGCATACAGACGAGTTCTGGAAAATGACATGATATGGCGCGGATTTTTTAATTCGTTTTTTTACTCAATAGCGTTTGCGGCAATCTCAGTATTTGTCACAATCCTGGCAGCGTATCCGATGTCTAAAAAGGAATTTGTCGGAAGAAAATTTTTCAATGTGATTTTTATTATCACAATGTTTTTTGGAGGAGGAATGATTCCTACATTCATCCTTATAAATCAGCTCCATATGGTAAACACCGTATGGGCAATCCTCATTCCGGGAGCTTTCAATGTGTGGAATATGATTTTGGCGAGAACCTATTATCAGTCAGTGCCAAATGAGCTTCGTGAGGCATCAGCCATCGACGGAGCAAATGAAATACAGCATTTCTTTAAGATTATGCTTCCGGTTTGTAAGCCGATTATTGCGGTGCTTATGCTTTGGTCATTTGTAGGAATGTGGAACAGCTACTTTGATGCAATGATTTACCTGAATGACGCAAATCTCCAGCCATTACAGCTTGTACTGCGTTCAATTCTCGTGCAGAATACACCTCAGCCGGGCATGATTGCAGATATCCAGAGTACAGCTGAGATGGCAAAGGTTGCAGAGCAGCTCAAGTACGCTACAATTGTTGTATCAAGTTTACCACTTTTGATTATGTATCCATTTTTCCAGAAATATTTTGATAAAGGAATCATGGTTGGATCTGTTAAGGGCTAACAGAAAGGATGAGTATGGATATGAAAAAAAGAAGCTTCAAAAAATTAATTACACTTTCGCTTACACTTGCAATGCTGACAGGTGTGGCAGGCTGTGGAAAGCAGCAGAGCTTAAATGCCGAGACAAATCCGGACACACCGGTATCAGATGTGCAGTTTCCTCTGAAGGAGAAGGCTGAGCTGTCATTTATCACAAGTGCACCGGCCACATCCACACAGGATCCTAATGAGAGGACTATCTTCAAGAGAATGGAGAAGCAGACCAACGTGCATATCGACTGGACATGCTTCGTTTCAGACCAGTTCTCTGACAAGAAGAATCTGGCATTGGCGCAGTTTGGTAATCTGCCGGATGGACTGTTTAATGCAGGTATGAGTGATTACGACCTGCTCAGATATGCAAAGCAGGGTATTATCATTCCGGTTGAGAATCTGATTGACAAATATATGCCTAATCTTCAGGCAGTTTTTGAGAAATATCCTGAATATAGGACAATGTGTACCGCACCGGACGGACATATCTATTCATTTCCTTGGATAGAGCAGCTTGGTGCAGGAAAAGAGGCAATTCAGGCAATCGGAGATATACCTTATATCAACAAGAAATGGCTTGATTATCTGGGACTTGAGGTGCCGACTACTACAGACGAGCTCGAGCAGGTGCTTATCGCATTCAGAGATCATGCAGACGAGCTTGAGAAAGAGTTTGACATTGAGGGCGGTGTCATTCCTATGTCATTTATTATAAACAACGGTGACCAGGATCCAGCCATCCTCATGAACGGCTTTGGTGAGGGTTATGGTGATACAGGTGACCACTTTGCGGTAACAGATGAGGGAAAAGTCATCTATACTCCGACACAGGAGGGCTACAAGGAGGGTATCGAGTGGCTTCACAAGCTTGTCACAGAGGATTTGATTGACCCTGAGGCATTTACACAGGAGTGGTCAACCTACGTGGCAAAGGGTAAAAACCACAGATACGGGCTCTGCTTTACATGGGACATCGCAAATATCGATAACAACACAGATTATGTCATGCTTCCTGCACTCACAGGACCGGATGGAGTTAGAAACATAACCAGACAGAACAACAGTGAGACCAGTGGATTTGACAGAGGCCGATGTGTATTGACATCAAGCTGCAGGGATACGGCTTTGGCAGCAGCATGGATTGACCAGATGTACGCTCCAATCCAGTCACCACAGAATAACTGGGGAACATACGGCGAGAAAGATTCGTTTAACATTTTTGAGATGAGCACAAACGATGAGGGTGGACAGATGTTAAAGCATATGGATCTGGGCGATCAGTCACCGGTTGAGGTGCGTGAGGCGCAGTCTGTAAACGGACCGCTTGCTGTTTTAAACGAGTACTATGATGTTTATGTGACAGAGCCTGCAGATGCCAAGTGGCGTCTTGACAACATGCATGAGGCTTATCTGAAGGACATGAACAGTAAGTATGTCTATCCAAACGTGTTCATGAGCATAGATGACACCAACAAGGTGTCACAGTACGACACAGACATCAAGAAATATGCTGAGCAGAAAAAGGCCGACTGGATATTAAACGGCGGCATTGATAAGGAATGGGATTCATACCTTAAGAAACTTGATAAATATGGTTTACAGGATTATCTGAAGATAAAGCAGAAATATTTTGACAGCTATCAGAAATCCCTTGAGAGTACGTCAGAGGGCAAATAGGTTACTGTTCATAATTCTGTATTACCGGCATAGCAAACAGAATTGGAGGATTTGAATGAGCGAATTATTGGAAAAAGCAAGAAGCTACGAGGCAAAAAAAATAGCTGCTACAGATAAAGAGAGTAAACCTTTGTTTCATATCAGTGCACCGGCAGGATGGATTAATGATCCGAATGGATTTTCTGTCTATAACGGAAAAATTCATCTGTTTTATCAGTACTATCCATATCTGCGTGAGTGGGGACCTATGCATTGGGGGCATAGTACGACAAGCGATATGATTAAATGGGAGCAGCTTCCGTGTGTTCTGGCACCTGACGAGGAATATGATAAAAAAGGATGTTTCTCAGGAAGTGCCATTGAGGCAGATGGTAAGCATGTGCTTGTATACACAGGTGTCACAAGGATTAAACTTCCTGACGGCAGTGAGCAGGAGAGACAGAACCAGTGCATCGCATTTGGAGACGGACTTAATTATGTGAAGCATGAGAATAATCCTGTTGTGACAGGCGATATGCTTCCTGAAAACTGCAGCAGAATCGATTTCCGTGACCCTAAAATATGGAAAGAGGATGACACATATTATCTTATAGTTGGAAGCAAGGACTTAAACAATGTGGGACAGGTAGTGCTCTGCTCTTCAAAAAACCTGACCGATTGGCAGTTTGAGACAATCCTTGCGGCAAACAGCACAGGCAAAATAGGTACCATGTGGGAGTGCCCGGACTTCTTTGGGCTGGAGGATAAGCATGTGCTCATCTGTTCACCGCAGAGTATGAAGGCAGACAAATATGAGTTTCATAACGGACACAACTCTGTATATTTTCTGGGGGATTATGATAAAGAAAATCATGTATTTATCAAGGAAGAGCCGCACACTCTTGACTATGGCATGGACTTTTATGCGCCACAGACTACACTGCTTCCGGACGGACGCCGTGTGATGATTGCCTGGATGAAGTCATGGGATGCATGTGTCGTTCCTGATTCACAGGATTGGCAGGGCATGATGACACTGCCTCGTGAGCTTGAAATAAAAGACGGCCGTATCTGGCAGAAGCCGGTTAAGGAAATAGAAAATTATCGTGCAAATAAGTGTCATTATACAGATAAAAAAATAGACTGCTACACGACCTTTGATGGCATAAAGGGCCGCACTCTCGACATGACAGTGGAGCTTTCAGGCGAGGATTACCATAACTTCACTGTTGAAATGGCATGCGATGATGAGTATAGCACAGCGTTTACCTACAACAGAATCGCAGGCATGCTCGAGATTGACCGTACCTGCTGTGGTGTCACAAAGGATGTCGTCTGTATCAGAAAAATAAAGATTACAGATACCGACAGGAAATTAAAGCTTCGTTTCATCATGGACAGACAGTCAATAGAGCTCTTTATCAATGACGGACAGCAGGTTGCTACCACAGCTATCTGTACACCTCTTCAGGCAGACGGAATCTGCTTTAATTGTGACGGAAGTGCTGTTGTGGATATTGAAAAATATGATATACAGGATATTTTGACAGGAAAGAAAGAGGTACAATATGGATGTAGTTGCATTAGGTGAATTACTTATAGATTTTACAGAAAACGGTACAAGTGCGCAGGACAATAAGCTTTTTGAGGCTAATCCGGGTGGAGCTCCATGTAACGTGCTTGCCATGCTTCAAAAGCTCGGTCATCAGACTGCTTTCATCGGAAAAGTGGGACAGGATGCGTTCGGAAGGCTGCTTGTTGATGCCGTAAAGGAGCAGGGCATCGACACAACAGGCGTGCGCTATGATGATAATGTCCATACCACTCTTGCATTTGTCCAGACCGCAGCAGACGGAGACAGAGATTTCTCATTTTACAGAAATCCGGGAGCAGATATGATGCTGACAGCGGATGAGGTGGATTTATCCCTTGTGAGAAACGCAAAAATTTTCCACTTCGGAAGTCTTTCAATGACAGATAAGATCTGTGAGAATGCGACAAAGCATGCAATAGCTGCCGCAAAAGAGGCAGGCGTACTGATTTCCTTTGACCCTAATCTGCGCAAACCGCTCTGGAAGAGCATGGACGATGCAAAAGAGAAGATAAGCTGGGGCCTGAGTCAGTGTGACATCTTAAAAATATCTGATGATGAGATTGAATTCATGACAGGCGAAAAGGACATAAAGACAGGTGTAAAGAAGCTCATAGATGAGTATCACATTCCGTTTATCTGTGCCACCATGGGCAAAAACGGAAGTATGGCATTTTTTGACGGACATATCGTGGAGGCAGCTCCGTTCCTGCGAGATGACACTGTCGAGACTACAGGTGCAGGAGATACTTTCTGTGCATGCCTGCTTCACGATGTGCTGGAGCATGGTATCAATGACCGGAAGGATGACGATGTGAAAAAGATGCTCACATTCGCAAATGCAGCAGCTTCGCTTATTACCACGAGAAAGGGCGCACTTCGCGTGATGCCTGAGAAGGGTGAGGTTGAGGCTGTGATTAAGTAGTTATAATTTAATACGATAAAAGAGATTATACTCTTCTTAATCTATGTTTAAAAACGTGATTAAGAAGAGTATATTTGTTTCTTGCAGTGCATAATTGTATTGGCTATAATATCATATATAAAACAATGATTTGAGACTATACAGGGAGTCAGATATGGTAAAAACGATTGGTATTGGGAAACAGGATTTTGCTTCTGTTATAGAAGATAATTGCTTTTTTGTGGACAAAACGAGCTTTATAAAGGAATGGTGGGATTCAAAGGATGATGTGACTCTCATCACGCGTCCGAGGCGTTTTGGAAAAACACTTAATATGAGCATGCTTAACTGCTTTTTTTCAAATCAGTATAAGGACAGGAGCGATTTGTTTGATTCATTGTCTATATGGGAGGATGAGGACTATCGAAAAATTCAGGGTACTTATCCTGTGATTTTTATGAGCTTTGCTTCGGTTAAGGCCGACAATCTGGGAGATGCAAAAATCCAGATAAAAGCACAGATAGAGGCTGTTTACAAAAGGCACAGATATCTGCTTGAGGGGGATACTCTGACAGCAGACGAAATAGCTGATTTTGAAGGAACAAATACCAGGATGGGTGATGCTGAGAGTGGATTAAAATTAAATATTTTGTGTGAGTATTTTCATCGTTACTGGGGAAAGAAGACGATAATTATCCTTGATGAGTATGATACTCCTATACAGGAGGCATATCTTCATGGATATTGGAATGAGTTTACTGCATATATAAGAAGCCTGTTTAATGCAACGTTCAAGACAAATCCGTATATGGAGCGTGCTATTATGACAGGAATCACGCGTGTATCAAAGGAATCAATTTTTTCAGACCTCAATAATCTGAATGTAATAACCACGACCTCAAGCAGTTATGCAACGAGCTTTGGATTTACAGAGAATGAAGTTTTTGATGCAATGGAAGAGTATGGTCTGTCCGGTGAAAAAGATACTGTAAAAAAATGGTATGACGGTTTTAAATTTGGAAATCACAGTGATATTTATAATCCATGGTCTATAACGAATTTTCTAAAGGAAAAACAGATAAGTCCATACTGGGCATCTACCAGCTCAAACGGTCTGGTAAATCGTTTGATCAGAACAGCATCTGCAGAAATAAAATCTATGATGGAAACACTTCTGGAAGGCGATTCTGTGGAGGTTAGCATTGACGAACAACTGGTGTTTGAACAGCTCGATAACGATGAAAATGCCATTTGGAGTCTTTTGCTTGCCAGCGGTTATTTAAAGGTTGATTCCTTAGAAAAAAGAGGTCTTACGCTTGAACCGTGGTATCATCTGAGCATTACAAATCTTGAAACCGTAAGTATGTTTTCAAATATGTTCAGAGGATGGTTTAATGCCTCTGTTTCGAATTATAATGGATTCATAAGGGCATTGCTTAGAGGCAATGTAAAGGAAATGAACATATACATGAATGAGGTCGCTTTATCTACCTTCAGCAGCTTTGACAGCGGAAAGCATCCTTCGGGAAAATCTGAACCGGAGAGATTTTATCATGGTTTTGTCTTAGGCCTGCTGGTCGAGCTTAGAGATAAATATGAAGTGCAGTCAAACCGTGAAAGTGGCTATGGCAGATATGATGTGATGATCATTCCACGTGATAAAAATTCGCAGGCTGTAATAATAGAATTTAAGGTTATTGATTCGCAAGAGGAGACATCACTGGATATGACTGCGGATAGTGCTTTGAAGCAGATTGAAGAGAAAAATTATGATGCAAAGCTTTTGGAACGAGGATATAAAAGAGAAGCAATTCAACATTATGGTTTCGCATTTGAAGGAAAGAAAGTATTGATAAAGAAGGCACAAATCTAAATGAAACAAAAATTATCAGTTGCACCAACACTCAAAAACTACGACAAGAAAAATCTCCCAAAGGACATTCTTGCGGGAATCATCATCATGGCGGTTTCGATTCCTATATCGATGGGCTATGCGCAGATATCCGGGCTACCGGCGGTATATGGCTTGTATGGCTCGGTATTCCCAATCATATTGTTTGCTCTGTTTTCCACATCACCGCAGTTTATATTCGGTGTGGATGCTGCTCCGGCGGCGCTTGTCGGAGCAGCAGTGCTTGGCATGGGAATAGAGGCAGGAAGCAAAGAGGCCATGACGGTTGTACCGGTGTTTACATTTTTTGTGGCACTGTGGCTTTTGGCATTTTACTTCATGAATGCCGGAAAGCTGGTGAACTACATATCTGCGCCGGTTATGGGCGGATTTATCACAGGCATATGTACTACAATCATACTGATGCAGGCGCCAAAGCTCATGGGCTCTGCGGCAGGAACCGGAGAGCTTTTTGAACTGTCTGAGCATATATGGGAGGCCTTACACCACATAAATGCAGCCGCACTTGTCATGGGGATTGTAGCGCTTGCCATTTTGGTTGTGAGTAAGAGGCTTGTTCCAAAGTTTCCTATGGCGGTTGTGCTCATGGTAACAGGCGCGCTTTTTACATATTTTGGACCGGTAAAGGAGTGGGGAGTGCCGACTCTTTCAGCAGTTGAGCCCGGCATGCCGCGGTGGTATATACCGGATTTCGAGGCAGTTTTTTCAGTTCAAAAGGCCTCAGAGGTAATAGTTTTAAGTCTTTCGGTTGCTGTTGTCATCATGGCAGAGACACTTCTGGCAGAAAACAATTTCGCACAGAAAAACGGATACAGAATAGATGATAACACGGAGCTTTTGGCATTTTCCATAGGAAATATGGCTGCGGCTTTTACGGGCTGCTGTCCGATAAACGGTTCAGTGTCACGAACTGCGATGAGCGAGCAGTACGAGGGTAAGACACAGCTCACAGGGCTTGTTGCAGGCGTTTCCATGATAGCAGTGCTTCTTTTTTGCACAGGCTTTATAGGATATCTGCCGGTTCCGGTGCTCACGGCGATTGTCATATCAGCGCTCATGGGTGCCACGGAGTTTCATCTGGCAAAGAGACTGTGGAAGGTCAGCAGGACAGAATTTTTCATATTTGTTGGTGCTTTTTTCGGAGTACTTATTCTGGGTACGATAAACGGAGTTTTGATAGGAATCATTTTGTCTTTTGCCGAGATGATAATCAGAAGCGCAAAGCCGGCCACCTGCTTTCTCGGTGTGCAGCCGGGACACAGTCATTTCCGCGATATCAGGGAGAGCACAAACATCCACGAGATTGACGGTGTGATTATTTACAGATTTTCGAGCGGCCTGTTTTTTGCAAATGCAAAGGTACTTGTGCGTGATATTGAGGACCACCTAAAGCATGATACAAAAGCTGTCATAATCGATGCCGGAGCTATCGGAAGTATTGATATCACAGGAGCTGACAGCATAGAGTCACTTTACCGCTCACTGAAACAAAAAGGTGTAAAGCTATACATAACAGAGCACATTGCAGAGCTCAACGAGCAACTCAGGAAGCTGGGCTTAGGTTATTTAATTGAGCAGGGCTGTGTCAGAAGGACAATACATATTGCGCTAAAGGATATGGGAATAAACAGACCTTATCCGCTTGAGGGTGGCGTAGATAACGAGGAGCGCAGTGCCTCAAGAAAGCGTGCTGACAACAGAGTGCAGGAGTTTGTCTGGGCGTTTGGCGCCGAGAGTGAGGAGCAGATTGAAAAGCAGATAAAGCTTCAGATAGAACAGCTCAAAAAGACAAAGGATATAGAGGAAATCATGCATGGCCGCTGGGCGCATATGGATGAGTTTGACCAGGATGAGTGGCTGGAGCATCTGGAGGAGCATCTGAAAGAAATCGTCAACATATCAGGAAAGGATGTGCACACGCTTGCGGCAGATATCGAGATGCACCGTCGCGAGGTGCATGAGCGTATAGCAAGAGAGCATCCGGAGCTTGCAGAGCGGTTTGCACAGAGGAGACACCTGCTTGATAAGCATCTGAAGGAGAGAAGGCCTGAGGTCTACAGGATTATCGTGCAGCTAAGGGAGGACAACAAGCATAAATGAACATAAACCAGACACTCAAACAATACTTTGGCTACGACAGTCTTAGAACAGGGCAGGAGGAGCTCATAAACGGCATACTTGCAGGGCACGATGTGCTCGGTATCATGCCGACAGGCGCAGGAAAATCGCTGTGCTACCAGCTTCCGGCGCTTATGCTTAAAGGAATTACGCTTGTCATTTCGCCACTTATCTCGCTTATGTCAGATCAGGTCAAGGCTTTAAACCAGGCAGGAGTGCATGCCGCCTATATCAACAGCTCACTGACCGAAAACCAGATAAGGATGGCACTTTCGTATGCCTCACAGGGGCGATACAAGATAATCTATGTCGCTCCGGAGCGCCTCAACACGCCGCGTTTTCTGGATTTTGCCTGCAACGCGGACATATCAATGCTGACAGTTGATGAGGCACACTGTATATCGCAGTGGGGGCAGGATTTTAGACCGAGCTATCTGGAAATTGCCGGATTTTTAACGAGACTTCCAAGACGACCGATAGTCAGTGCGTTTACAGCGACCGCCACGGAGCGCGTGAAAAATGATATAGTGGCTTCGCTTGGACTTAACAATCCGGTTACTATGGTGACAGGGTTTGACAGACCTAACCTGTTTTTCAGGGTTGTTACAAGAAAGGGAGGCAGTCAGAAGGACAACAGTATCATCAACTATGTGAAAAAGCATGAGGACGAAAGTGGAATAATATACTGCGCAACGAAAAAGAATGTGGATAAGCTGTATACTCTTTTAAATGAGCAGGGCATTTCGGCGGGCCGTTACCACGCAGGGCTTTCAAATGATGAACGTAAGCAGAATCAGGAGGATTTTACATACGACAGAATCCGTGTGATGGTTGCCACAAACGCATTTGGAATGGGAATCGACAAGTCAAATGTGAGATATGTGCTGCATTACAATATGCCACAGAGCCTCGAGTATTACTATCAGGAGGCCGGAAGAGCGGGGCGAGACGGTGAGGAAGCGGAATGTGTGCTGTTTTTCTCAAAGCAGGATATCATGATAAACAAGTTCCTTCTGCAGAATAAGGCTTCAGCAGGCGATGTGGCATCCGACATGCAAAAGACAGCCAATGACAGGAGGAAGCTGCAGCAGATGATAAATTACTGTGAGACGGACAAATGCCTGAGAGAGTTTATACTTTCATATTTCGGAGATACAACGCCATGCATCTGCAACAAATGCAGCAACTGTGTGGTTGTGGAGGATGAAGAGGAGGAGACATACGTTGAAACCGGCAAAAAGCGCAAAAAGGCAGCACAGCTTGCAGGGCTTAACGAGCTTGGTGCTGCGCTGTTTGAAAAGCTGCGCAGCGTGCGTACAGAGCTTGCTGCAGAAAAGTCGGTGCCACCGTATATCATCTGCTCTGACAAGACCTTAAAGGATATGTGCGCAAAGCTGCCGCGGGATAAGGAGCAGCTTGCCGATGTGTATGGAATGGGTGAGCAGAAGATACAAAATTATGGTGAAGCATTTGTGATGGCGGTAAATTCATTTGTTGCAGATAACCCAAATCCATCAGGCAGCACGACCGGTGAAAGACCACAGACTGTTTTAAGCGATGAGGAGGCTGCTGAAACCGGCAGCACGAGAAAAAAGAAGCTTCCGTTTTACATCGAGCCACAGAGGCTTGATGAGGTAGAACTCACCGACAAATGCAGGCTTACAGAGCTTACAAACAAAATAAATGAGCTGTGCCCCGCGGATAAGGAGCACAAAAAGCTTGCAGCCTCGTTTATAAACGAGCTTCTTATTGCAGAGGGATATCTGGAGGAAGTTACAGAAGACGGGAACAAGATAAAGCGTGTCACCGAAAAAGGACGAAGCGTAGGGATAGATGAGGAAGAACGCAAGGCAAAATTTGGTGGAAGCTATTACGCTATCACCCATTCGAAGCAGAGCCAGCAGGTGATAATAGAAATGCTGAAAAAACACTATGGCAGCATTAAACCACAGGAGTAAATGGACTTTAGATAAACTGGATATATAAATTTATATAAAATTGGATATATACTTGATGCCACATAAGAGTATTATATAGTTTAATTGTAATATTTAGGAGGCATTTTATGAGAAACGAAAAAGTTCAAAAACTCACACTTACAGCACTTATGGCAGCTTTATCATATGTCATATTCACATTTTTACAGATTAAGGTCACATTACCGGGTGGCAGCGCCACATCCTTTCACCTTGGCAACGCAGTCGTAGTACTTGCAGCTTTGCTCTTAGGCGGAGTATACGGAGGAATCGGTGGAGCAATCGGAATGACAATCGGTGATTTACTTGACCCGATATATATCACCGGAGCACCAAAGACATTTTTCCTAAAGCTTATGATTGGTATTATCACCGGTCTTGTAGCACACAAGCTTGGAAAGATTACATATTCAACAGACAGGAAGCATGTATTTAAATGGACAGTCCTTGCAGCATGTGCAGGAATGCTCTTCAACTTTATTTTTGACCCGATAATAAGCTATTTCTACGATATGCTTATCCTCGGAAAGCCGATGGCACAGCTCAAAATCGCATGGAGCGTGACCACAACAGGAGTCAATGCAGTGATATCTGTGATTGCTGCGACAATCGTGTATATGGCACTGAGACCGGTGCTCATCAAGGCAAATCTGTTTTTCAAGATTGGCAAAGAAAAATAATAGTTACATAATTTCATAAAAAAATCCACATACATCATGTTGAAAGAGATGTATGTGGATTTTTTTGTTCTCAAGGTGATTCGAATAGAGTGTGGACAAGCACGAGTATCGTGCCGTTGTTATATTTTATGATTTAACTGCCGCAACAAAATCATGTATCTTTTCCGGATTCTTCCCCGCTTTGTCATCATTTTCCACACCTGATGATACATCGACTCCGTCAGGATGCACGGCTTCAATTGCCATGCGCACATTGTCTGGATTTAAGCCACCTGCGAGCAACAGCAGCTTTTCATCGCGGGGGATATTGTCAACCAGCTTCCAGTCAAAGGTTTTTCCACTGCCGGGTTCGATGGCATCAAACACATAGCCTGCGATGCGTGAATCGTTGTGATACTTTTCATAGCTGTCCATATCAGACACATTGAAGGCTTTAAGAATCGGGATAGCTTTTGCTGCCTCCGCCTCTGTCTCCGGAATTTCCCCATGTATCTGGACATAGTCAAAGCCTGCAGCCTCAATCTGCCTTATCTGCTCTATGGATGGCGAAACGACAACCGCAACCCTTTTGATGGAAGCATCAAGGGCTGCCATAATATCCTTTGCCTGTTCGATGGATATATTCCTCTTACTCTTTGGAAAAAATAACACCATACCCGCAAAATCAACGTGATTTTCGTTGAGATACCGTGCTTCAGCAGGTGAAGTCAGACCGCAGATTTTTATTTTTGTGTTGGAATTTGTATCTAAATTTATTTTTGTATTTATATCTTTATTATTATATATATTCAGTGTATTCATATCCTAAGAATAGCATTGTTGCAGGTTGATCGCAAGTGGATGTACGTTAAATTATTGAGTATAGTTCGCAAGCCGCGGGTACCCTGGAGCACACACTATCCCGCGAAAGCGAATAGCGGAGCTGCTTAGAGACTGTAGAATTGTGCTATGCAAAGCAGAAATGCCGAGGCATGGACGCCGAGGCAAGGAGAAATCGAGCCATGGATGGCGAGTTTCGACGGTTTCGTCGAGTTAAGAAAACCTTGGGCACAATTCGTACAGCCTCTTAGCTGCGTAGCGTAGCGAACGTGGGATAGTGTGTGCACCATGGTACCCGCGGTTTGCGAACAGGTGTACTACTACAAACAACTACAAACAACGGTTAATACGGATTGCATGCGCAAAAATGAGATGTTATAATGCAGTTAATAAACAGTAATAAAGCAGGAGATAACAATTATGTCAACAGAAGAGATTAAAGAATATATCGGAACACAGCTCAAAGCACTCACATCAATAGCAAGCCCTACAGGCTTCACAAAAAATGCCACAGACTATCTGATGAAGCAGCTTGAGGCTATGGGATATGCGCCACAGCTTTCAAATAAAGGAAATGTCAGCGTGGAAATTGGTGGAGTTGGAGCACATTTGGTATTGGCAGCGCATGTGGACACACTTGGAGCCATGGTTCGCTCAATAAAGGATAACGGACGTTTGCGCCCGACAACTATCGGTGGTCATCAGTGGAGCACAGCAGATGGAGAAAACTGCATGGTTTTTACGCGTGATGGCAGAATGTACACAGGCGTGGTGCTAAATACAGAGCCATCGGCACATGTGGCAGATGAAAAGGTTGAGACAAAGGAAGAGAATATGGAAATCCTGCTCGATGAAAATGTAAATGACAAGCAGGGCGTAGCGGCACTTGGCATCCAGACAGGGGATATTATCGCCATGGATCCACGTACGGTCATCACGGAGAGCGGCTATATCAAGAGCCGTTTCCTTGATGATAAGCTGTCAGCCGCCATCTTACTCGGTGTGGCTCATGCCGTAAAGGATGAGGGCTGGAAGCTAAACCGCAAGGTCACACTGCTCTTTACGGTTTATGAGGAGGTAGGCCATGGCGGAAGCTTTGTACCGGCTGATACGGAGGAGATGATTTCCGTAGACATGGGCTGCGTTGGAGCCGACCTCGGCTGTACGGAGCATATGGTTTCAATCTGTGCGAAGGACTCAGGCGGACCTTACAACTATGAGCTTGTCACAGAGCTTTCAAATCTGGCAAAGAGCGAGGGGCTTGACTATGCAATCGATGTTTATCCGCACTACGGCTCTGATGTTGAGGCAACACTGCACAGCGGATATGATATCCGCCATGGCCTTATTGGTGCAGGAGTTTATGCATCGCATAACTATGAGCGCTCACACATGGATGGCGTGGAGAATACATATAAGCTTTTGAGAAAATATATTACAAAATAGTATCATTGTGATACATTATTTCATGTATTCAAACAAAGTAGGAGAGAGGTAAATACACCATGAATTTAAAAAAAGTTCATCATATTGCCATTATTGGGAGCGACTATGAGAAATCAAAGCACTTTTATGTGGATCTGTTAGGTTTTTCTATTATTCGAGAAAATTACAGACCGGAACGTGATGATTATAAAATTGATCTTCAACTCGATGATATAGAATTAGAACTTTTTATCATTAAAAATTGTCCGAAGCGTCCAAGTTATCCAGAGGCTTACGGTCTCCGGCATCTTGCCTTTGCTGTGGACTCGGTCGATGATACTGTAAGAGAATTGAATAAAATGGGCATCATAACTGAGCCGATTAGACTCGATACTTACACAGGCAAAAGAATGACATTCTTTCATGATCCGGACAATCTACCCTTGGAAATTCACGAATAAAGAATAACAATTCGAAAGTTACGGAGGAAACATAATGGAATACAGAAAATTTGATAATATAATAATAGCGAGAATTGACAAAGGGGAGGAGATTTTGGAGCAACTGAAAGCAATTGCCATAACTGAGAATATAAAGCTTGCCAGTATTAATGCTCTTGGAGCTATCAATGATTTCACAGTCGGAGTATACAAGACAGATGAGAAGAAATATTATTCAAACAGTTTTAAAGGCTATTATGAAATAACATCGCTGACAGGTACAATCAATACAATGGATGGAGAATATTATGCACATCTTCATTTGAGTGCCGGTAATGAAAAAGGTGAAGTGTTTGGAGGACATCTGAACAGAGCTGTTGTAAGTGCAACTTGCGAGCTCGTTATTACAGTAATTGATGGAAAAGTTGACAGAGTTTATGATGAAGAAACAGGACTTAATGTATTCAATTTCTGAACACTTTTTGGTTTTTCATAATAGTATCTATAACTGTTGTTATTTTTATTTGTGGTCGATATTATTTTGCACACAATAAAAGCTATAAAAATGAGGCAATTGATTATGCAAAATGGGAGAACTTTGCAAAAGTAATTAAAAGAGCAATGATCGCATGTGAAAACAGCGGGCACAGTAATCCAGACATACAGGCAGGAGGTTGCTGACCATTTTAATGAACTGGACGAAGATAACAGAAGACTTGTTGTCAGGGGAGACATCAAACAGTGGAATCAAATGTTGGCAGAGACAGCACATAATGCAGGAGTTATTACGAATGAGGAATTTGCGATTTTTCAAAATGCCGGATATATGGGACTATATGGTGGATTAGATGTTGAAGGTATTTTGGCAGCAGTTTATCAGAGTGTGTTTGGTGGAGATGTATATCTGTCATTAGAGGAAAAAGTAGCTAATTTATTATTTAATGAAATTGGTAACTCGCAAGTTGTTTAATGGAGAATGTATGAAGAAGAGAATAACGCTTATTGTTTTTTCGGTGCTAATAATTGTTGCTTTATATGTGTTGTATTGTTTTAATTATATTCCACATAAAAAATATACAAATGCAGATTTCAATATAGAAGCTTACAAGAGCAATATTGATAAAGACAATGATGGCATAGATGACCAAACAGATATATTAAATAATGCAAATAATTACATAAAAACTAATCCAAAATATAAAAGCAAATATTACAACACAGGTTATCCAGATGATGAATATGGGGTTTGTACTGATGTAGTAGCTTTTGCTTTAAAAGATGCAGGATATGATTTGATGGTATTAGTAAATGAGGATATAAAAAACAATAAAGAATTATATGATATAGATGCCGTTGATAAAAATATAGATTTTAGAAGAGTTAAAAACTTAAAAGTATATTTCGATAATAATGCAATAAGTCTTACTACAGATATAAATGAAATAGAAGAATGGCAAGGTGGAGATATTGTTGTATTTAAAAAACATATCGGCATTATATCTGACAAGAGAAATCGAAAAGGTATATGTTTTGTTATCCATCATGCAAATCCATATCAAATATATTATGAAGAGGATATACTGGAACATCGTGATGATATCATAGGACATTATAGAATAAGTTAAACAACTCGGGATTTTTCTGTAAAGGAGAACTTTATGAAAAAGATATTAGTGACAGGCGGAACAACTTTTGTAAGTAAATATGTGGCAGAATACTTTGTGAATGTGGGTTATGAAGTATTTGTACTTAACAGAAATTCTAAGCCACAAGTTCAAGGAGTAAAACTCATTGAAGGTGATAGGCATAATTTGAGTGGTGTATTGAAAGACACATTCTTTGATGTTGTAGCGGATATAACAGCTTATAATGATAAAGATATAATTGATTTTGTTAAGGAATTGGGTTCTTTTGAACAGTATATTATGATTAGTTCAAGTGCTGTTTATCCAGAGTATGGTGTTCAGCCATTCCTGGAAGAATCAGAGAAATCCGAAAATAAATTTTGGGGTGCATATGGAACCGATAAAATAGCAGCTGAAAAGGCATTGCTTGAAAGAGTGAAAGATGCATATATATTAAGACCGCCTTATTTATATGGACCAATGAATAATGTGTATAGAGAGGCTTTTGTATTTGATTGCGCCATGGCAGACAGAAAATTCTATTTACCACAAGATGGTAGTATGAAATTACAATTTTTTCATGTGAAAGATTTATGCAGGTTGATGGAGGTAATAATTAAAGAAAAGCCTGAAGAACATATTTTAAATGTTGGTAATGTTGAAACAGTTTCTATTAAAGATTGGGTAACAAAATGCTATGAAAGCTTAGGAAAAATACCAAATTTTGTGAATGTTTATGAAGAGATTGAACAGAGAAATTATTTTAGTTTTTACAACTATGATTACTATTTGGATGTATCACGTCAAAGCAAAATATATCCAGAAACCATATCATTAGAAGACGGATTGAGAGATAGTGTTAAATGGTATTTGGAACATAGAACAGAGGTAAATAAGAAACCATATTTTGAATATATAAATAAAAATTTAATGAAGGGTTAATTGGAAAAGTCATTGTTGTAAAGAACATGATAACATTCAGTTTGACGAGGAGGTGCTTTACATGAAAAAAAGTATATCAAGGATTATCGGTGTGATAATGCTGATTGTAGCTGTTGTATTTATAATATTTGCATTGAACCATCCAGAAAAGAGTTTTCCTTGGAACAATACAATTACGTGGTTACTGTATGGTGTATATTTTCTTGTGACAGTAGTGCTACTTATTGCTCCTAAAATGAAGAAGTGAGAAATTCCCGTTTATCGGGAAGTTGCAGAGAATAAAAAATCGGAATTATAGGAGGTGTATCTATATGAAATTAGCAGATTTAGCAACTGGTTCTGATGTGATAGTGTGGATTGTCTTTGGGATATTTGCTGTAATTTCTATAATTTTACTTTCTGGACACGGAAGTTGGTTCATTTCTGGATATAATACAGCTTCAAAAGAAGAAAAGGAAAAATATGATGAAAAGAAGTTATGCAGAACAATGGGAATTGGAATGTCTATTATAGCAATTCTTCTATTAACAATGGGCTTGTTTGAAAATATTTTACCTGCATTTTTTGTATATATTGCATTGGGGATTATTTTGGTTGATGTTGTGGTAATTATCATTTTAGGAAACACGCTATGTAGAAAGTAATAACTTCCAGTTGTGAAAATTGATATGACAATTACATATGGCGAGAAATTGAAAAGGAAAATTAGAAAATTATTTTGAAAGAGAGTGTCCGTAATGTAGAAAGGGGGAAAACCAAGATTGAAAAACATGAAAATAGATGCCGATGGAACAGAAATCAGAGTGATGGGCGATGTTGTTAATGAAGATGCTTACATTTCACTCACTGATATTGCAAAATATAAAAATCCAGACAATGCTTTTATCGTGGTAGCAAACTGGATGCGTAATCATTCTACGATTTCATTTTTAGGCTTGTGGGAACAAATTCATAATCCCAATTTTAAACCTATCGAATTCGATAGGTTTAAAGCAGAATCTGGAGATAATGCTTTTACATTAACACCACAGCAGTGGATAAAAGCAACGGATGCAATCGGTATCGTATCAAAATCGGGACGATATGGCGGTACTTATGCTCATACGGATATAGCGTTTGAGTTTGCTTCATGGATTTCTCCGGAATTTAAGCTTTATATCATCAAAGATTATCAGAGACTAAAGAAAGACGAAGCAGATCGGTTAGCGATTGGGTGGGATGTAAAGAGAGAACTTTCAAAAATAAACTATCGTATCCACACAGATGCAGTAAAAGAATTTTTGATAACGCCCACATTATCTCCGCAGGAAATGGCATATACATACGCTTCAGAAGCGGATATTCTAAATATGGCTTTGTTTGGAAAAACAGCAGCACAGTGGAGAAATGAAAAAGGAATAAAAGGAAAAACTCCTAATATCAGAGATTTTGCTTCAGCAGAAGAATTGGTTGTGCTTATCAATCTGGAAGATACAAACGCGGATCTGATAAGACAGGAAGTGCCTAAAATTGAAAGGTTAAAAATATTAAGAGAAAAAGCATATAGGCAATTAGAGCTTTTGAGAAAGAACCAAGATACGATTGCGGCATTAAAGAAAAATCTTATTGAAGATACAGAAACAAATGGCTGATTTCCTGAGCAAACTCGTTTATAATTCGAATCGGAATATATTGCTATTATCCACAGTTACGGAGCGGGTGTTATCAATACCGATAACAAATTGATAACATTAGCCTGTATAGGCAGGATAATATGGATAAATCAAATAATTGAAAGAAAAGCGAACATGGCAATAAATAATCTCTAAACAAAATTGATTAGTAATTGTCGAGCTTGAATGATGTTGCGAGAAAAAGAGGGAGACACACATTTGCTTGATTCATCCCCCACTTTGATGACTCAGAGGTGTGGTGAGGAGCAATGAGAAGTCCTGCGTTTGTAACGTGTTTGCAACACCATATTCCAAGAATCCAGTAAAATCAAGCCTTCCAAGTTACCTAAACGTTAATTTCAGTTACCAAAGAGATAATTTTTCGGAAAAGAGAATATCAAGAGTATATTACACCTCAGAACTTCGGTTCTGGGGTGTTTTTTGTGTGAACTATGATAAAATAAATATTATAATAAAAAGAAAACAAGTATAAGAGATAATATATTTTAATATTAATCAAAACAGAGGGAGTGATTATATGACAACTGTAAGCACCAAAAGTGGTAGAATTATAAAAGTTGTATCCAGAGAAGAAGAGAAGAGTACATTGACAGAATGGGATAATGAAATGGACGAAAGGGCAGTTGAAGCTGTTAAGGCAGCAATAAATAAAGCGAAAATATGTAAAAAACCTATAGCCGGTTATGATAATGAAAAGAAACAGGCTTATGTAGAGTATGCAAATGGAGAAAGAAAATATATAAATATAGAAAACCTTTGATTCCTGCATTAGCGAATCCAAATGGCTTGTAAAAATACACATATTGTGATAACGTAATGGCGTATGAATGTCAGTGATTTTTGAAGATAGACATTACAAATAATGAATAAGAGGCAGCAAAATGGATTTTGAAAGCAGAAGACAAAGAATTTTAGACAAGATGGAGGACAATTCTATAGCAATATTGTACTCAGGCATCGAGCACCATGTGAGTGCGGATGAATATGATTTATTCACAGCGCAGGCTAACCGCAATTTCTTCTATCTGACCGGACTTAGACGTGACAACATGGTCCTTGTCCTGGATAAATGTGTAGAGCCTGCTAAGACGATACTCTTCATAGAGGAGGCAGACCCTACGATGGAGCGCTGGTACGGCAGAAAGGTGACTATGGAGGAAGCCGAGGAAATATCAGGAATTGATGAGATAGAATATATTTATGAGCTTGAGAGCACACTGGACAGGATAATGACGCGCGAGGATGTATACACAGCATATTTTGACACATATCGTCATCAGAAAGTGGATTTGCCGGATTATAATGTGGTAAAAGCCAATGAATTTAAGACAGATTATCCGGGAGTTGCTGTGAAGAATCTTTTCCCACTTGTGGCAGAGGAGCGTATGCAGAAGGATGAGGATGAGATTGAGCTGACCAAAAAGGCAATCGCTATTACAAAGGACGGACTTTGCAATGTAATGGCTAATTTAAAGCCGGGCATGAAGGAATATCAGGCGCAGGCAGACTTTGAATATATCATAAGACGCGGTGGGGCAGAGTGGACAGCGTTCCCAACAATCGCCGGAAGCGGAATGAATGGAACAATGCTTCACTATGACACAAATCGTGAGACGATGGAGGATGGAACACTGGTTCTTCTTGACCTTGGAGCCAGAATAGATGGCTACAATTCGGATATTACGAGAACATATCCGGTAAATGGCAGGTTTACTGAGCGTCAGAAACAGGTATATGATATCGTGCTTGCTGCAAACCGCAAGATTGTCGAGGTTGCTAAGCCGGGAATGACTACAAAGGAATTAAACGAAGTATGTAAGGATGTGCTTGCAGATGGGCTTATGAAGCTTGGATTGATAAAGAATTCTGTAGAAATTTCGAAGTATTATATGCATGGCGTGTCACACCATCTGGGAATTGATGTGCATGACGTGACAGTTGACTCAAATAGCAGGCTTCGTCCGGGTGCAATCATCAGTGACGAGCCGGGGCTGTATATAGATGAATGGGAAATCGGTATCAGGATTGAGGATGATGTGCTTATCACCGAGGATGGTGCAGTGTGTCTGTCGGAGGATATCATCAGAACTACAGAGGATATAGAGGCTTTCATGGCTGAGCACAAAAAGAATTAACCGTGGTAAATGATAAATTTTACGGTTTATAATATTTTTATGTGACATAATCTGATTTATGTATTATAGTAGTGCTAGTACATCGAATAATAAGTTTCTGATGCATTGTTATTTCTTATTCGGTGTACTATAGTACAGCAGTTATTTTTTATTGCTGTATGGGTGCAACGAAAATAATTCGTTCGACAGATGAAAGGAGAACAACTATGGTAAAGAAGATTAATAGCAGTGAATTTGAACAGGTTAAAAATAATAAGGCTATCATTGTTGATTTTTCGGCAGAGTGGTGCGGTCCATGCAAGATGCTTGCGCCTGTAATGGAGCAGCTTTCTGATGAAATCACAGATGTTGAGTTTTACAATATTGATGTGGATGAGAATCCGGATCTGGCAAGAGAGTATCGTATAATGAATATTCCAGCAGTTATTGCAATCAAGGGCGGTCAGGTTGCCGGTCAGCAGATTGGTCTTGTGTCTAAGGATGATATGAAGGGCTTTATAGACGGAGCTTTCTAAGAAGTAGTATTCAAAGAAGGAACTTCTTAAGAAGCGAGAATACACCTGCAGTGAGCTTTTTTTAAATATGCATGGTGTGATTCTTAACAGTTACGATGAATAGTGTAAACCGGGCAGGATATTATGCCCGGTTTTACATTTTTTACATTTAAATTAGTTCTCTCGGAAGATTTTTCCAAAGATGAATCTAACAAGTGGTCCGGCAACAAAGAGCTGCCAGAAGAAGGCCATTGGAAAGTTTCTTACGACTAGCTCACAGAATGTCGCAAATATCTGTGAATTAAAACCACCATTGAAAAGGATGGTAGCGATAAAGCTCATCATAGGACACATAAACCAGATTGAGAAGACGGAAATAGCAAGGATTATAGCAATAGGTCTGTCCTTTCCCGGTGTGACTATTTTGAAAGCACATTTTTTGGCAAGTGGTCCGGCAATGAATGTATCAAGGATAAAACCGGCAACAATCATGATAGGAAATTCGCCTAATGCGGCCTTAAAAACAAAGTTCTTCATACCGCCTGTTTCAAGGGCAATATTGTAGCATATCATGGCATAAACCATGACAAGCACCATCATGATGGTAAAAACGGTTTCCTGTAATCTGTTCTTTGGCATTTTTCTTAAATCCTCCTGTTATGTAAAATAAATATAGCTGTAACGAGTAGTTACAATAGGCTCTTGATAGCTGCGATAATTGAAAAAGGCTTGAAGTGTATACAAGGTTTCATGCACGTAAAAGCGCAAAAAAAATAGACAGAGGGAAACTTTCGTCTCGCTCTGTCTAAGCTGCAACTACCATTAATTGTCGATAGTTTATCACAGATAGAATACAAAAATCAATAGGAAGTTGGTACTATAGAAAATATGATAATAAAAGATATCGAATTTAAATTAAAAGACGGCAGAACTGCCATTTTGCGAAGTGCAAATGAAGAGGATGCCAAAGCTCTTATAGAGTACATGAAAAAGTCAACCGGTGAAACGGATTTCTTACTGAGGACACCGGAAGAATGTGAGACACAGACCATCGAGCAGGAGATTGATTTCATAAATAGCTGCAATTTGTCGGATACACATACTCTGCTGGTTTGTGAAGCAGATGGAAAAATTGCCGGAAATTGCATGGTCTGGTGGAATAAACGCGCGAAAACCGGACACAGGGCAAATGTGGCAATTGGTTTGCTGAGCGAATTCTGGAATCAGGGGATCGGAACGAGAATGTTCCGGGAAATGATAAAAATAGCAGAAAGCAATCCGAATATATTGCAGATGGAATTGGATTTTATTGAGGGCAATAGCAGGGCGAGAGCACTTTATGAGAAGATGGGCTTTAGGATAACTGGCATCAAATTTAATTCTATCAGACAAAATGACGGAACCTTGTGCAATGAGTATTCAATGATAAGGGAAATTAGTAGATAAGCAAACTTTTTATAAAAAGCCACAATATGTATTTTAGCGAGTACCAGAGAGTTTATACCTTGTAAACGTTTACTATTATGTTATACTGTAATCATTGCCGGGCATACTAATGTGTGAATGTGAACGGTAAACGGAAAAAGTAATAAGAACAGCAGGAGAATGATTTTATGCTGTATCATAAATAAAAATGAGGTGAAAATCGTGCTTAAAGCAGAAAACTTAACTTTAAACGTAGATGATGAGGGCGGAAAGAAATGCCTTCTGAATAATATATCATTTCAGGTAGAGGACGGAGAAATGCTTGTCATCACCGGACCAAACGGAGGTGGAAAATCCACTCTGGCAAAGACCTTGATAGGTATTCAGACACCTGACAGCGGAAAGATTATACTTGACGGACAGGATATCACAGAGCTTGACATCAATCACAGGGCAAATGCGGGAATAGGCTTTGCATTCCAGCAGCCACCTAGATTTAAGGGAATGACCGTCATGAAGCTGCTCAAGCTCGCCGCAAAGGATGAGCTTTCAGACAAGGAGTGCTGCGACCTTCTCACTGCGGTAGGACTCTGTGCAAAGGATTACATTTACCGACAGATTGACGGCACGCTCTCAGGTGGAGAGATGAAGAGAATTGAGATTGCATCAGTGCTTGCCAAGGAGCATTCGCTTTGTATATTTGACGAGCCGGAGGCTGGAATCGATCTGTGGAGCTTTTCAATGCTCATACAGAAATTCGAGGAAATCCATACTGAGAAAAAGCAGAGCCTCATAGTGATTTCACATCAGGAGAAAATCATAAATATGGCAGACCGCATCATGATAATTGATGGCGGAGAAATCAAGAAAATCGGCACAAAGGACGAGGTGCTGCCTTATCTCAATGGTGTACAGAAATGTCACAAATGTGCAGAGAGACTGGAGGGAAGAGCATAATATGGTAAAGCTTGACAACGTAACAGAGGGCGTATTGGACGTCATAAATGATAATAAATTCAGTCAGACCGGTGCCTTTAATCTGCGTGAAAACGGCACATCAATCTGCCACGGAGACAGCGAGCACATCAAGATAAAGAAAAAGACGGACAAGCCCGGTATTGATATCTATATTGATGGAAAGACGGACGGAGAGGCTGTCTATATCCCTGTAGTGCTCAGCAAATCAGGCATGACAGACCTTGTATACAACGACTTCTATGTGGAGGATGGTGCAGATGTAAGGATTGTGGCAGGCTGCGGAATCCATAACAGTGGCTGCAACGAGAGCAGACACGATGGAATCCATACATTCCATGTAGGTAAAAATGCAAATGTCCGATATGAGGAAAAGCACTACGGCGAGGGAAACGGAACAGGCGCGAGAGTGCTCAACCCTGTAACAAATATATTTGTGGGTGAAAATTCTGTTTTCACGCTCGATACAGCACAGATAAAGGGTGTTGATTCTACAGTACGTGAGACCAATGTGGAGCTTGGAAAGGACGCAAAGCTCTATGTCACAGAGCGTCTCATGACAGATGGAGAGCAGAAGGCGGAGTCGAACATCGAGGTACAGTTAAATGGAGAGGACAGCTCTGCGCAGATTGTTTCCAGATCCGTAGGAAAAGGAAACTCAGTCCAGACCTTCCATCCGAATGCTATCGGCAACAGCAAATGCCAGGCTCATATCCAGTGTGATTCTATCATCATGGATCATGCAGAGGTCGGTTCAATCCCTGAAATCAGGGCAAAAAATATCGATGCAGCTATCATCCATGAGGCAGCAATCGGCAGGATAAACGACGAGCAGCTTCTCAAGCTCCGTACACTCGGACTTACAGAGGAAGAGGCAGAGGAAGTTATCATACAGAATTTCTTAAACTAAATCAGGCGTAAATAGAAACCCCGGAGAGTGATATTGATATGCTATCAAAGCATACAATACGCTCCGGGGTTTATATTATGCGAATTATCATTAACTTGCAATCTTGACATAAACAGTAAACAACAGTAAAATAAAATCAAAACAGTAAACAACAGTAAAAGACAGTAAAACAAATTCAAAACAGTAAACAACAGTAAAAATTGGAGGCTGATATGCAAAATCCATTCACGCTTACATTTGGAAGAAGTCCACTGGAGTCGGTAGACCGTCCGGTACAGATTAATGAGATAATTGAGAATTTTACAGCGGATACAATAAATCAGCAGATGTTTATAATTACCGGTGTGCGAGGCTCGGGAAAAACAGTAATGATGACAGAAATTTCGCATAAGCTAAGAGAAAATGATGACTGGGTGGTTATAGAACTCAATCCGGCAACGGACCTGTTGTCTGCAATGCTTTCAAAATTGAATAGTGATAATATATGTGCGGGACTTATAAAATCGGCAAAGCTCGATTTATCATTTTTCGGTTTTGGAGTATCTATAGAGGGGACACAGCCGATTACAGATGCAGAGACAGCTATTATAAAGATTTTGGAAAGGCTTAAAAAGGGAGGTAAGAGACTGCTTATTACGATAGATGAGATGACAAATAGTGAGTACATGAAGGTTTTTGCAGGAACCTTCCAGATATTTGTAAGACAGGAGCTGCCTGTATTTCTATTAGGAACAGGATTGTATGAAAATATAGAGGAGCTTCAGAATGAGAAGAGCCTTACATTTTTGTACAGAGCACCTAAAATCCAGCTCAAACCATTAAATAACGCGGCAATAATCAATAAGTATAAGACTATTTTTAACATATCTCCGGAGAAAGCAGCACAGATGGCGGGACTGACCAAAGGCTATCCTTTTGCATTTCAGGTTTTAGGGTATCTGACGTGGAACAATGATGGTGATTACAATGGCATTTTGGGCGAGTATGAACAGTATCTGAGCGAATTTGTATATGACAAAATTTGGTCGGAGCTTTCTCAGAAGGATCGCATAGTTGCAAAGGGGATTGCAGATATAAAAAGCGGAAAAATAAAAGAAATCAGGGATGCAATTGGGATGGAGACAAACGAATTCAATCCGTACCGTAAGCGCCTTATAAGAAAGGGAATTGTATCGGGAGAGATACGGGGATATGTGTATTTTACGCTACCGCTTTTTGAGGAATATGTGATTGAAAATTATTAAAATGAGCACAGGTTCAGCAGATTATAATAAGGAGTCAAAATGAAAGCGTATTATCATCTACCGGGATTGTTTGAATTTTATGAATTATACAAAGAATTTCTCCCACTGTACCGCAAGCACCGGGAATATTTCTATGACTGGTGCGACATAGGCTCAATATACGGTGCACCGGCAGACTGCATATGGGGCGGAGGCCGCGTCGGTTTTGGTGAGCACGATTCGAAGGAAGTGCTTAAGCTGATGCAGGAATATGGGATATCCGCGAGACTTACCTTTAGCAATTCATTGCTTACTAAGGAGCATCTTGCTGACAAAAAATGTAACGAACTGTGCAGGATATTTGATATAGGCAGAGATAATGAGCGAAGCAGGGGCTTTGGAAACGGCATAATCATCTACTCAGATATTCTGCTTGATTACATAAAAGAAAACTACCCTGACTTTTATTTTGTGTCTTCAACCACAAAGGTTCTGACGGATTTCTGTGAATTTAAAAATGAGCTAAACAGAGAGGAATTCCGCTATGTAGTACCGGATTTCAGGTTGAACAAATCATTTGACAATCTGAAAGCACTATCACAGCATCAAAAGGATAAAGTAGAATTTTTGTGCAATGAGTGCTGCTGGTTTGGCTGCACGGACAGGAAGAAATGCTACGAGACGGTTAGCCGCAAAAATCTGGGCGAGGATTGCCCGGAGCACTATTGTACTGCACCTGATGCTGGGCAGGGATATCTCTTTTCAAAGGCGATGGAAAATCCGGGATTTATCGGAATAGATGATATAAAAAACACTTATCTGCCGATGGGCTTTAGCAATTTTAAAATAGAGGGCAGAGGGCTTGGAAGTGCCATGATACTGGAATTTCTGCTCTACTATATGACGAAACCACAGTATCAGATACATGTCAGAGAGCACATTTATCTCGATAATATGCTGGATTTATTTTGAAATATAAAAACTATACATTAACGACAATAGAAAGCGTGATTTTCAAAAATGAATATTAGAAGAGCACAGGAAAAAGACATACCAAGACTTATAGAATTGTTAGAGCAGGTGCTTTTGATCCATGCCGATATCAGACCGGATATTTTTATTTCGGGAACGACAAAATATACAAATGAAGAGCTTGCAGAAATGATAAAGGACGATACAAAGCCGATATATGTTGCGGCAGATGATGACGATGTATGTATGGGATATGCATTCTGCCAGATAAGACAGCAGCCGTTTTCCAACAATATGGTGCCGTTTACATCACTTTTCATAGATGATCTGTGTGTAGATGCAAAGACCAGAGGAGCGCATATCGGAGAGCAGCTTTTTGAACATGTAAAGAATGAGGCAAAGCGTCTCGGCTGCTACGAGGTCACTCTCAATGTATGGAGCGGAAACACATCTGCTGAGAAATTTTATGAGAAGATGGGGCTTAAGACAAAGGAACGCCAGATGGAGTATATTTTAATGTAAAATGTATGTTGACAAACACAAAAAGGAGTGATAAACTTTAAACAAATTTAGCGAGATAAAGTATTAAATCGTTAAAGAAGTGAAAACAGTTTAAACAGTTTCGACAATTTAATAATTTGTAAACCGTTGAAGCGGAGATAACGGCAATGATGCCTTTACAGAGAGCCTGTGGTGCTGAGAATCAGGTGTGAAACAAGTTGTCAAATGGACCGCTGAGGGCGCAGTCAAATGGATTTATCATTCATACAGATATCCAGAGTATTCTGCGACGTGAGGGCATACGTAATTTGCCCGGGATATGTTGGTATCCTGCCAAGCGCACGAGCTTTATCGTGAATTCAAGGTGGCACCGCGGATAGTTAAGATTATTCGTCCTTGACAGAACTAAAATTCTGTCAAGGGCGTTTTTTAGTGAACAAAAAAGTACAGTGGAGCAGGTGGATCTGCATGCTCGCATGCAAGGACACATGCGAACACTGGACAGTACAACATAAAGCGAGAATTGTAGCAGCGCAAGCTGCGGAGAAGCCTCGAAGAGGCGAATTCGAGTTGTATGTTGTACGTTTTGTTCACAGCAGAAAATCAAAGCTGTATGTTGTACGTTTTGTTCACACAAACACAAAATTTGGAGGTAAGTATATGAAAATTTCCCCTACACTGACCGAAGTTAATGAAATAGCAAAAACCGGGAAGTACGACATTCTTCCTGTAAGCTGTGAGATATTATCAGATTTTATCACACCTATAGAGGCTATGAGGATACTGCAGAATGTTTCAACACATTGTTACCTTCTTGAATCAGCACAGGCAAATGAGGCATGGGGAAGATATACATTTTTAGGATATGACCCAAAGCTTGAGATTAACTGCATAGATGGACATATGAAGCTTGGAAAGCTTTCGGTGGAGACGGATAATCCTTCAGAGTACATCAGACAGATTCTTTCAGAGTACAAGAGTCCGAAATTCGATTATCTGCCATCTTTTACAGGTGGCCTTGTAGGTTATTTTTCGTATGATTATCTGGGATACAAGGAGAAAAGCATCAGAGAAAAAGCAAGAGACACAGAGGATTTCAAGGATGTTGATCTGATGCTTTTTGATAAGGTAATAGCATTTGACAATCTGTGCCAGAAGATAATACTAATCGCAAATATGTCACTTGATGCTCCGGAAACAGGCTATAACAAAGCGATTGTTGAGCTAAAGCAGCTTAGGGAGCTTCTGATGCACGGAGAGAAAAAACAGAATATGGGTGGCAAGCTGCTGGGTGAGGTCACACCGCTTTTTGAAAAGGAGCAGTATTGTGAGATGGTCGAGAAGGCAAAGCACCATATCAAAGAGGGGGATATTTTTCAGATAGTTTTATCCAACAGATTGAGCGCACCGTTTGAGGGAAGCCTTTTTGATACCTACCGCGTGCTTCGAACGATAAATCCTTCGCCGTACATGTTTTATTTTTCGGGAACCGATGTGGAGGTTGCGGGAGCATCTCCGGAGACACTTGTGAAGCTTGAAAATGGAGTGCTTCATACATTCCCGCTGGCAGGCACGAGGCCGAGAGGTGCCACAGTAGAGGAGGACAAAAAGCTTGAGGAAGGGCTGCTTAAGGATGAAAAAGAGCTCGCAGAGCACAATATGCTTGTGGACCTTGGAAGAAATGACCTCGGAAAGGTAAGTAAATTCGGAACTGTAAAAGTTGAAAAGCTTCATTCTATAGAGAGATATTCACATGTCATGCATATAGGCTCGACAGTGCGTGGAGAGATAAGAGAAGAGTACGATGCACTCGATGCAATAGAGGCCGTGCTCCCGGCAGGAACACTTTCAGGTGCGCCAAAAATCAGAGCGTGCCAGCTCATCGGAGAGCTTGAGGACAATAAGCGGGGCATTTACGGAGGCGCGATTGGATATATAGATTTTACCGGAAACATGGACACATGTATTGCAATCCGTATTGCCTACAAGAAAAACGGTAAGGTTTTCGTGAGAAGCGGAGCGGGAATAGTTGCGGATTCAGATCCTGAGAAGGAATTTCAGGAGTGCATAAACAAGGCAAAGGCTTCTCTTAAGGCACTGGAAGTCTCACAGGAGGTGGAAGAATGATTTTACTGATTGATAACTACGACAGCTTTTCTTACAATCTGTATCAGCTAATCGGCGAGATAGAGCCTGATATCAGAGTAATCAGAAATGATGAGATGACAGTTGAAGAGATTAGGGCTTTAAAGCCTGACCGCATCATATTATCACCGGGACCGGGAAGGCCTGAGGATGCGGGAGTGATAATAGCTGTGGCAAAGGAGCTTGGAAAGGAAATCCCAATCCTTGGCGTGTGCCTCGGCCATCAGGCGATATGCGCAGCATACGGTGCGACAGTCACATATGCAAAGGAGCTCATGCACGGAAAGCAATCGGATGTATCGTTTGACACAGAAAGCCTTTTATTCAAGGGTTGCCCGAAAAAAGCAAAGGTAGCACGTTACCATTCACTTGCTGCAGATGCGGACACGATGCCTGATTGCCTAAAGATTACAGCCACTACAGATGATGGTGAGATCATGGCTGTTGAGCACAAGGAATACCCGATATACGGTGTGCAGTTTCACCCGGAGTCAATCATGACACCGGACGGAAAGCAGATGCTTAGTAATTTTATCAAAGCTTAATTGAAAATTGCAGCGTTTAATGAATTTATATATTAGTTGTTGAATTGAAAACAAATAGCAGAACAAAATCATAAACAAAATTATAAACGAAATATCATCGGAATACAGGAGGACATAATCATGATCAAAGAAGCCATAGTAAAAATCGTAAACAAAGAAGACCTCACATATGACGAGGCATATGCAGTGATGAATGAGATCATGGGCGGTGAGACAACACCAACCCAGAATGCAGCTTTTCTTGCAGCTCTTTCCACAAAGAGCGCAAAGGCTGAGACAACAGACGAAATCGCAGGCTGTGCAGCAGCAATGAGAGAGCATGCGGTACAGGTGAAAACAGGCATGGATGTGTTCGAAATCGTAGGAACAGGCGGAGACAATGCACAAAGCTTCAACATTTCAACAACCTCTGCACTTGTTGTGGCAGCAGGAGGCATGAAGGTGGCAAAGCACGGAAACAGGGCAGCCTCCTCATTATGCGGCACAGCAGACTGCCTTGAGGCGCTCGGTGTCAACATAGACCAGAGCCCTGAGAAATGTGTAGAGCTTTTAAATAAAGTCGGCATGTGCTTCTTCTTTGCACAGAAATATCACACATCAATGAAGTATGTCGGACCTATCAGGAAAGAGCTTGGTTTTAGAACGGTATTCAATATTTTAGGACCGCTCACAAATCCGGGTTCACCGGTCATGCAGCTTCTCGGAGTGTACGATGAGTATCTTGTAGAGCCGCTTGCACAGGTGCTTGTAAGTCTCGGAGTAAAGCGCGGAATGGTAGTATATGGCATGGATAAGCTCGATGAGATTTCCATGAGTGCACCGACAAAGGTATGCGAGATAAAGGATGGATGGTTCAGAAGCACAGTAATCTCACCGGAGGATTTCGGCTTTGAGCGCTGCACAAAGGAGAATTTAAAAGGCGGTACACCTGAGGAAAATGCAAAAATCGTACGTGATATCTTAGGCGGACAGAAGGGACATAAGAGAAATGCGGTACTTATGAACGCAGGCGCATCACTTTATATCGGAGGAAAGGCCGACAGCATGAAAGAGGGTATCGCGCTTGCGGCAAAAATCATTGATTCAGGAAAAGCACTTGAGACACTCGGTAAGCTCATCGAGGTAAGCAACAGCTAAGCACACAAAACAGGAAAGGATAAGCGATGAATATTTTAGACCAGCTTGCAGAATATTCAAGGCTTCGCGTGGCAGAGGACAAGAAAAAAATAAGCCTTGAGGAAATGAAAAATATCGCGATTCAGACGAAAAACGAAAAGCTTTGTGATTTTGCATTTGAAAAAGCACTCAAAAAGGATGACTTGAGCTTCATATGCGAGTGCAAGAAGGCTTCGCCGTCAAAGGGGCTTATAGAGCCGGATTTCAGATATCTTGAAATTGCAAGGGAATACGAGGCGGCAGGTGCGGATTGCATCTCGGTACTGACAGAGCCAAAGTGGTTTTTAGGCTCGGATGAGTATCTTAAGGAGATTGCGAAAACGGTTTCGATTCCGTGCATCCGAAAAGATTTTACGGTTGATGAATATCAGATATATCAGGCAAAGACACTCGGTGCCGCTGCGGTGCTTTTAATCTGCTCCATACTGTCAGAGGTGCAGCTTGGTGAATACATAAAAATCTGCGACAGCCTTGGCATAAGCGCCATTGTGGAGATACACGATGAAAAAGAGGCAGGGATGGCGGTAAGAGCCGGTGCCAGAATAATAGGTGTAAACAACCGCAATCTGAAGGATTTTACAGTTGATACAGCTAACAGCAAAAAGCTGCGCGACCTGATTCCCGATGACATCATATTTGTATCGGAAAGCGGTGTAAAGAGCACAGATGATATCAGGGCAATACGTGAAATCGGAGCTGACGCAGTGCTTATCGGAGAGACGCTGATGAGAGCGGACGACAAAAAAGCTAAGCTTGATGAATTAAGAGCAGGCTGATAGCGGATTTCATAATATCATTAAACAATATCACATAGATACCATATATACATCAGAAGGGAAAACATCATGACAAATCCAAACGGAAGATTTGGTATTCACGGAGGACAGTACATTCCTGAAACCCTCATGAATGCCGTTAAAGAATTAGAAGAAGCATACAATTATTACAAAAACGATCCTGAATTTAACAGAGAGCTCACAGAGCTTCTCAACGATTATGCAGGAAGACCATCGAGACTGTACTACGCCCAAAAGATGACAAAGGATCTCGGTGGAGCAAAAATATACCTTAAGAGAGAGGATTTAAACCATACAGGAGCGCACAAGATCAACAACGTATTAGGGCAGGCACTTCTTGCAAAGAAAATGGGCAAAACCCGCCTGATAGCTGAGACCGGAGCCGGTCAGCACGGCGTGGCAACAGCAACGGCCGCAGCCCTTATGGGTATGGAATGTGTTGTATTCATGGGCGAGGAGGACACAAAGCGTCAGGCTCTCAATGTATACCGCATGCGTCTGCTCGGAGCAGAGGTTATCCCTGTTACATCAGGTACAGCCACATTAAAGGATGCCGTATCGGAGGCAATGAGAGAGTGGACCAAGAGAATTTCGGACACACATTACTGCCTGGGCTCAGTTATGGGACCACATCCGTTCCCTACCATCGTAAGAGATTTCCAGGCAGTCATCTCAAAGGAAATCAAGGAGCAGATGCTTGAAAAGGAGCACAGACTGCCTGATGCGGTTATCGCATGTGTGGGTGGCGGCTCAAATGCCATCGGAAGCTTTTACAACTTCATAGAGGATGAGGGTGTAGAGCTCATCGGCTGCGAGGCAGCAGGAAGAGGAATAGATACATTTGAGACTGCAGCCACAGTAAATACAGGCCGCATTGGTATTTTCCACGGCATGAAGTCATATTTCTGTCAGGATAAATACGGACAGATTGCTCCGGTTTATTCTATTTCTGCAGGACTTGACTATCCGGGAGTCGGACCGGAGCACGCATATCTGAACGATATCGGAAGAGCAAAATATGTACCGGTAACAGACGATGAAGCGGTAAATGCTTTTGAATACCTCGCAAAGACAGAGGGAATCATCCCTGCAATCGAGTCATCACATGCAGTGGCATATGCCATGAAGCTGGCGCCTGCAATGGATAAGGACAAGATAATCGTTGTTACTGTTTCAGGCAGAGGCGACAAGGACTGCGCGGCAATAGCAAGATACAGAGGGGAGAATATTTATGAGTAAGATAAGAAGTGCGTTTGAAAACGGCAAGGCATTTATACCATTTATCACCTGTGGTGATCCAAATTTAGAGACAACTGCAAAAATCGTAAGAGAAGCTGTTGCAAACGGCGCAGACCTTATAGAGCTTGGTATTCCATTCTCTGATCCTACAGCAGAGGGACCTGTAATCCAGAGCGCCAACATAAAGGCACTTGCAGCCGGAGTTACAACAGACAAGGTTTTTGACCTTGTGAGAGATTTGAGAAAAGATGTCACAATCCCTATGGTTTTCATGACATATGCAAATGTGGTTTACTCATACGGCGCAGAAAAGTTTATCAGTACATGTAAGGAAATAGGCATTGACGGACTCATTCTGCCGGATATCCCATATGAGGAAAAGGAAGAGTTTTTACCACTCTGCGAGAAATATGATGTGGACCTTATTTCATTTATCGCACCTACATCAAAGGATCGCATTGCGATGATAGCAAAGGAGGCAACCGGCTTCATTTATGTGATTTCAAGCCTCGGAGTCACCGGTACAAGAAGCGAGATTAAGACAGATCTGGCTTCAATAGTCAAGGTAATCAGAGAAAACACAGATGTGCCATGTGCTATCGGTTTTGGCATTTCAACACCCAAGCAGGCAAAGAAGATGGCAGATATCTCGGATGGTGTCATTGTGGGCTCTGCCATCATCAAGATAATCGATGAGTATGGTGAGGCTTCACCAAAGTATGTCGGTGAGTATGTTAAAGCAATGAAGGATGCGCTGTAGAGGCCTTGTATTTTTATGTATGTAAAGGAGATTTTCTAAGGAAACTTAAAATAATATTATAAAATCAGAAAAATGACTTTTATACCCATATTTCAAAAATAAAATTTATGAAATATGGGTATAAAACTTGAAAAACGAATATATTAATTATATAATAAGTGCAAATAAGACAGTTCAGAGGGAGGAATATCAGGATGCTGTGTCAATTTTCTTTTAAAAATTTTAAATCATATAAAGAAACAACAACATTCGATTTTCAGGCAACATCTATTCCGGAGTTTTCAGAATCGTTGTTAAAAAGCGAGAAAGCAGATGCACTTCTTCCCGTAGGGGTTATATATGGTCCGAATGGTGGCGGGAAAACCAATCTGTTACTAGCTCTTTCATGTTTGATTTCTACAGTGGTTAAGCCAATATATGAATTGGAGAAGGCAAGAGAAAAGATTATTATTCAGCAGAAGATAAGTGCGGCACCATTCTATTTTAATGAAATATCTAGGAAAATGCCGACAGAATTTGAAGTGTATTTCCGACAGGGAAAAAATGAATACAGGTACAACTTATCAATATGCGGGGATGACATTGTTGAAGAATCTCTGTATTGGAAATCCATTGGTGGAAAGAGAACGGGTATGGTTTTTGATAGGGAAGGTGCTGAAATTACATTGGGTGCAAGCATCAATAAAGCGAGTATTAACCGCTCGGTAAACCCAAAGATGCCATATTTATCTTTTCTGGCAATCAACTATGATATACCGGTAATTGTGGAAGTTCAGAAGTGGTTTGAATCATGCATTGTCAAAAACTATGCAAATCCAATTGCAGACAGACAAATAATGTTTTCTGATGATGAATCATATCGAAAGAGAATTGTTCGTGCACTAAATGATGTTGATATTGATGTATCAGGTTATCGGTATGATGAAGAAAATCATGAACTGTATACGCAGCGTATGATAGAGGGAAAAATTTATGAATTAAGTTTTAATGATGAGTCAGATGGAACAAAGAAAATGATCGCGGCATTACCTGTGATTTTGTTAGCACTGCAAGAAGGCCGGCTGGTGATTATTGATGAATTGGATGCAAAATTGCATCCTAAGCTGCTTCGTTATGTAATTTCATTGTTTAAGAATAAGAATGTAAACAAAAAGGGAGCGCAGTTACTTTTTACTTCCCATGATATGACAACAATGAAAAATACAGTTTTCAGACGGGATGAAATTTGGTTCGCGGCAGAAAATGAAAGGCACGAAAGTGAAATATATTCCCTATATGAAATCAGAAGAGAAAACAATGAACGAGTAAATAGTACTGCAGCCTATGATAAACAATATCTGGAAGGGCGTTATGGTGCAGATCCATATCTTACAAATATGCTGGCAGGAGGAGATTGGCAATGAGTTTAAAACCTCCGAAGAAAAGTGATTTAGGAAAGAGTTGGATGAAACCGCGACGAGATAAGAATATATTGATATGTCCAGAGTACCATTTGATAGTAACAGAAGGAACTGAAACAGAACCACAGTATTTCGAAGCAATCAGGACAATCATAAACAGTCAGTATCGAGATAAAATTCAGCTTGACATTCATGGTGCAGGAGACAATACGCTTAGTCTTTTGGATAAGGCAATGAATCTGGTCATGAACAATCCGAATGGATATAAGCATGTCTGGATAGTCTATGATACTGATGATTTTCCGGCAAAACGCATCAATAAAACAAATGAATTATGCATTAATATGTCTACAGAGGAAACACAATATCATGCTATCTGGTCAAATCAGTGTATTGAACTTTGGTTTTTGCTTCATTTCAGTTTTGTTCAGTCAGATATTCATAGAAGTGATTACTGGCCAAAACTATCTGAATGGTTAAAGAATATTGGACAGGGAGAATATTCAAAGGGAAGGGCAGATATGTTCCAAATTCTGAGACCTTTCATGGATTTTGCAATAACAAATGCTGAACGCTTGGATGCAATGAATGAAGGAAAAACTCCTGCAAGTTCAGCTCCAGGCACAAAAGTACATGAATTGATTAAACACTTGAGACCATATTTAAAAATCGGATAGGATAGGAAGAAGGAACAAGTAAAATGATGCAGCAAAAAGAAAGATTAGAAAAACAGCTTGATTTCATCAGAGAAATCGACAAGGAAAAGGAGATATTCCGCCAGACTTATTTAGCCGATGCAAGCCGCAAGGAAAATGATGCGGAGCATGCCTGGCATATGGCTATCATGACCATGCTCTTGAGCGAGTATGCCAATGAGAAGATAGACGTGCTAAAGACAGTAGGAATGCTTTTGGTACACGACATAGTAGAGATTGACGCAGGAGACACATATGCCTATGATGAGGCAGGCAAGGCCACACAGCATGAGCGTGAGCAGAAGGCGGCAAAGCGTATATACGGACTCTTGCCAAAGGAACAGGGCGAGCCGCTTTTAGAGCTGTGGGAGGAATTTGAGGCGCAGCAGACACCGGAAGCCAGATTTGCACGCACCATGGACAATATCCAGCCAATGCTCCTAAACGATGCATCGGGCGGGCTTTCATGGCGTGAGCACAGTGTAAAGCTGTCGCAGATACTCGGCAGAAATAAGCGCACAGCACTTGGCTCAGAGAAAATCTGGGATTATGCGTTTAACAATATCCTGAAAAAGCATGTTGAGAGCGGAAACATCATAGATGATGAGGGCGTCTTCTCTGCGGAAGCCGGTGCGTGTGCAAAAGCCAACGAGAGTAATGGACGGTAATAATGATTTACTGAAAAATCCTTTGAAAATCACGTATAATTCTATTGTAGACCGTCGTCTTGTATGATATACTTTACTGGATTAAATCGGTGAACTAAATATCAGGTAACTATTCAAGGCTGCTTAAATAGTTACCTGACAAGTATATTGAGCTTCATCGAAATCCACAGAATAAAACACACGGAGGAATCAAAATGAATATTGTATGCTTAGACCTTGAGGGAGTATTGGTACCTGAAATCTGGATTGCATTTGCAAAGGAGACAGGCATTCCTGAGCTTGAAAAGACAACAAGAGATGAGCCGGATTATGATAAGCTCATGAACTATAGAATAAATATTTTAAAGGAGCATGGACTCGGATTAAAAGAAATCCAGGAGACAATCGCAAAGATAGATCCAATGCCTGGCGCAAAGGAGTTTTTGGATGAGCTTCGTTCAATCACACAGGTAATCATCATCAGTGATACATTTTCACAGTTTGCAGGCCCGCTCATGAAGAAGCTCGGCTGGCCGACAATCTTTTGTAACGAGCTTGAGGTTGCTGAAGATGGCGAGATTACAGGCTTTAGAATGAGATGTGAGCAGTCAAAGCTTACAACTGTAAAGGCACTGCAGTCTATCGGATACGATACCATCGCAAGCGGTGACAGCCACAACGATTTAGGCATGATACAGGCAAGCAAGGCAGGCTTCCTTTTCAGAAGCACAGATGCCATCAAGAAGGACTACCCTGAGCTTCCTGCATATGAGACATATGATGAGCTGCTTGCAGCTATTAAAGCAGCATTATGATTAAAGGGTCAAAAGGTATCATCGATGCATGCTTGCATGCAATTCGATGTATACCTTAGTGACCCGCACTACACCGAGAAAGTAGCAATTTGCTGCGGGGACGCAGGAAATTAGCGGATTTCGAGGTGTAGTCAGATTACGGGAATGCGTAGCATGTAGTAATCTGATTAATCATAAATGAGGGGCAAAATACTTTTTGCCCCTTTAATCATAAATATAGTTGATAAACAGCTTCCCACATGATATTTTGGAGTGGATACATCCACCTGTACATGTGGGAAGTTTCTATATATTTATGTCATGCAAAATCATATGAAAGAAGGTAGAGTGCAGATGTATACGGTAACACACATATATGAGGCTGATTTTGGCTGTGAGGAAAGAGCAGACGGCGCAAAAGCAAAATGCGTGGTTTATCTCGAGGACGAAAACGGCAGACAGCGTCATGTAGAGGTTGAGGATGAATGGCTTACGGCAAATGGGATAGAAGAGGGAAGCAGCTGGAAAGAAAATATAACAGATGAAGCCTGAATCATAAACTATGGGATTAATTATGTGATTAGAGTATGTGAATAAATTTTGTGTTTAGATGCATATTGTGTATTGACAACAGTACAAAAGGTGCTATAATAAAATCAACATATGAACAATCATTCATATGTTCAATGAAAAACGTACAGTAAAATAATAATTCATGAAAATAAGGAGAACACCACTATGAAGAAGACTTACAAAATCGATGTAGACTGCGCTAACTGCGCCAACAAGATGGAGGATGCCGCAAAGAATACAGCAGGTGTAAAGGATGCTACAGTCAATTTCATGACACTCAAGATGAACGTTGAGTTTGAAGAGGGACAGGATGCAAAGGCGGTTATGCAGGAGGTTCTTAAGAACTGTAAAAAGGTAGAGGACGACTGCGAGATTTTCTTATAAATTGCCGGGCGCAGGAATGACAAATAATATTATTTCAATGCCTGCGCTATAGTAAGGGTGATTATCAAGAGCTTATAATGAATGGAGCTATGGCGTATGAATAAAAAGCAGAAAAAAGTACTTGCGCGTATCATAATCGCAGCGGTACTCATGATTATATTACATTTCATACCGGTTAAGGGAATTATCAGGTTCCTGCTTTACATGGTGCCTTATCTGGTTATAGGATACGATATCCTGAAAAAAGCATTTAAGGGAATCAAAAACAAGCAGGTATTTGATGAAAACTTCCTGATGGCGGTTGCCACTGTAGGTGCGATAGCGGTTGCACTTTATGAGAATGGTGACTATACAGAGGCTATAGCCGTTATGCTCTTCTACCAGATAGGAGAGCTGTTTCAGAGCTATGCAGTCGGAAAGAGCCGTAAGAATATCAGCGAGCTCATGGACATCAGACCCGACTATGCCAATATTGAGGTGGACGGAAAGCTCACCCAGGTTGATCCTGATGAGGTCGCTATCGGCTCAGTAATCGTGGTACAGCCCGGAGAAAAGGTTCCTATCGACGGTGTGATAGTTGAGGGTTCATCTACATTAAACACCAGCGCGCTTACAGGTGAGAGCGTGCCGAGGGATGCAAAATGCGGTGATGAGATAATCAGCGGATGCATCAATATGTCCGGTGTTTTAAAGATTAAAACGACCAAAGAGTTTGGCGAATCAACGGTTTCAAAGATACTTGACCTCGTTGAAAATTCAAGCTCAAAGAAATCAAAATCAGAAAACTTCATATCAAAATTTGCCAAATATTATACTCCGGCAGTCTGCTACAGTGCACTTGCACTTGCGATACTGCCGCCGATTGTCAGAATACTTTTCATGTCAGCTGAACCACAGTGGGGCATATGGATATACAGGGCACTTACATTCCTCGTAATAAGCTGTCCGTGCGCGCTGGTCATCAGTATTCCGCTCAGCTTTTTTGCAGGAATCGGAGGCGCCAGCCGCGAGGGTGTTCTTGTAAAGGGCTCAAACTATCTTGAGACCTTATCACAGACCAGATACGTTGTATTTGACAAGACCGGCACCATGACAGAGGGCGTTTTCGAGGTGGCAGGAGTCTACGACAATACGCTCGATAGAGAAAAGGTGCTCGAGTACGCAGCACTTGCAGAGAGCAGCTCATCGCATCCAATCAGCAGGAGCTTACAGAAGGCATATGGAAAGGGAATCGACAGAACCCGCGTGACAGACGTTGAGGAAATCAGCGGCCACGGAATCACCGCAAAGGTAGATGGCGTATCTGTAGCGGCAGGAAACTACAAGCTTATGAAAAAGCTGGGCTTAAGCTACAGTGAAACTGACAAGGTCGGCACCATAGTCCATATCGCAATAGACGGCAGCTATGAGGGCTATATCCTTATTTCAGATAAGATAAAACCAACCTCAGCGGCAGCAATAAAGGCATTGAAAAAAGCCGGAATAAAAGGTACAATAATGCTTACAGGCGATTCGAGGACAGTAGCCGACTCAGTAGCGGCAGAGCTGGGAATTGATGAAGTATACAGTGAGCTATTACCGGGGGATAAGGTGGCAAAGGTGGAGGAACTGCTCGCAAGAAAGGGCAGCAAAGAAAAGCTCGCCTTCGTCGGAGACGGAATCAACGATGCACCGGTGCTCTCAAGAGCAGATATCGGAATTGCAATGGGCGCCATGGGCTCAGATGCAGCAATCGAAGCCGCAGATATCGTCCTCATGGATGATGATCCGCTAAAGATAGCAAAAGCAATAAAAATATCGCGCAAATGCCTGCGAATAGTATATGAAAACACATACTTCGCAATAGGCATCAAGCTGATCTGCCTAGTGCTCGGAGCAGTCGGAATAGCCAATATGTGGCTCGCAATATTTGCAGACGTAGGAGTAATGGTGATAGCAGTGCTAAATGCAATCCGCGCATTATTCGTACACAAGCTCTAAATGCATAGAGCCAAAAGAGCAGATATCAAAGCATGATGAAACTACTATATAAAAAATACCAGACAGAATGCACCCAAGAGGTGCACTCTGTCTTTCGCGTATAAAGAAGTTACTGTTCACACGAAAGTGTGACAGTAACAAAAGACAATTAAACGGCAATAGCTAATAAACAAAAGCTAAGTAAATTCCTGCAGTGCCCTTACACGCATCCGGACCAGCCCCGTAACTGCGAAGGCACTGAGCAGTTACGCTCCCGCCAATACGACGCGTCCATACCCTTCAATGAGCCAAAACCAAAGGGTGCTTGCAGAAATTGCATGTGACATCGCGAATATGGAGATATTTAGAGTCTGTTGGAATTATGTCAAAACACAGCAATGTCCGTGCATGGACGTACGGACAAGGCGTTAGCGCCACGGACGGCGCTAAAAGCCGGTTGCGTCCTATAGCCAAAACCTAAATCATAATTCCTACAGAGTCTTAATATCGCAATACTGAGCGAGGGCACATGCAATTTATGCCGAGCACCCGCCCCATAGCCAATAAAGTAAAAATAACGCAAAAATAATGAAAAAATAACGCAGAAAGGACACCACACCATGAGCGAAAACATAAATGAACAGATAGAATGCTGCGACTGCAACGAAATCCACGAAGACCTTCTGAAAATAGTAAATGATACAATGCCTGAGGAAACCGAGCTCTACGACCTTGCAGAGCTTTTTAAGGTATTTGGCGACTCCACCCGGATCAGAATCCTCTTTGTGTTGTTTGAAGCGGAGGTATGCGTCTGCGACCTTGCAAAGGTGCTCAACATGACACAATCCGCCATATCACACCAGCTTAGGATATTAAAGGCAAACAAGCTCGTAAACAGCAGACGTGAGGGCAAATCAGTGTTTTATTCACTTGCCGACGGACATGTGCGCACAATCATTGCGCAGGGACGCGAGCATATCGAGGAATAATACAGGGAGGAATACACGTGACAGAATTAGAAGAATACTATAACAAATTCAACGAGGAAAAGCGCCTAAACAGCCGTCACGGCAGGGTAGAGTTTATCACATCCATGAAGTATATACACGATTGTCTTGGCAGCCTGATGAATGAGAAGCAGCTTGATCTTCGCTCACAGATTAAAATCCTGGATGTCGGTGCGGGAACGGGCAGATACTCAGTGCCTCTTGCCGAGGAAGGCTATGATGTGACAGCACTTGAGTTAGTTAAGCATAACCTCGGCAGACTGAAGCAAAAGAGCGATAAAGTAAAGGCATACCAGGGCAATGCCACAAAGCTTAAAAAGTTTGGAAACGATGAATTTGACCTCACACTCGTATTCGGACCGATGTATCATCTGAAGTCGGCGGAGGAAAAGCTTGCTGCATTGAATGAGGCAAAAAGGGTGACAAAACCGGGTGGTTACATACTTGTGGCATATATTATGAATGAGTACAGCGTGATAACCTATGCCATAAAGGAGAAGCATATAAAAGATGGCATAGAGGGCGGAATGCTGGATGAGAGCTTCCATTGTACAGAAAAAGCTAATGATTTGTACAGTTTTGTCCGATTAGAAGATATAGAGGCATTAAATGCACAGGCAGCCCTTACACGCGAAAAGATAATAGCAGCCGATGGCGCAGCAAATTATATCAGACCATTTTTGAATGCTCTTGACGAGGAGGAGTTTGATATGTTTGTACAGTATCATCTTTCAACATGTGAGAGAGCAGACCTGATGGGAGCAAGTGCGCACACGGTTGATATTCTAAGGGTATGATTTTTTGAATAAAGTCTGTTATTATGACGGGGTATGCCGGAATAATAACATAAAAGTATAATATAACATATCAAATACAACACAGTATAAGATTACATATGAGGAAAAATTATGAAAAACAAGGGATTAAAAATTCTATTATGTGTGCTTTTGGTTTTATGCATTATTATGGCGGGAGCACTCATAGGAAAAGAATATATTGGAGATAATATAAAGGAAGCCGCTAACCGGAATGGTGTGGATGTAGTTAAAGACACATCGGATACCGGAAAAGCAGAGGATAACGCAGTTGACAGTACGGCAGAAGGTACAGAGAGTACACAGTCTGATGCAATCAAAGCTGAGGCAACAGAAGCGGATAAACAGCAGCCACAGATGTCAACCATAGTGATTACGGCTACAGGAGACTGTACACTCGGTAACAATCAGGAGCAAAGCTATGACGGCAGCTTTAATTCCTATTATGATTCAAAGGGACAGGACTACTTTTTCGGCGGTGTGAGAGATATTTTTGAGGCTGACGATATGACACTCATCAATCTGGAGTGTGTGCTATCGGATGCGACGGAGCGCGTAGAAAAGCGCTGGAACCTTAAGGGAAAGCCTAGCTACATCGGAATTATGACAGGCAGCTCCATCGAGGCCTGCAGTCTTGGAAACAATCACACATACGACTATGGTCAGGCTGGACTGGACGATACGAGAAATGTGCTCGACAATGCCGGGATAGTGTATGGCTTCAATGATCATACCGGTATTTACGAGACGGCTGATGGGACAAGGATTGGAATAGTGTCGGTCAGCCTTTTGTCACAAAACGGTGACCGAGAGGCATATATCCAAAACGGTATAGCGCAGCTTCGTGAACAGGGAGCGGCGATAGTTATCGCATGCTGTCACTGGGGCATAGAAGGCGACCATTACCCTAATGACTATCAGCAGGCGGCAGCACATCGTATCATCGATTGGGGAGCAGACCTGGTAGTCGGAAACCACCCTCATGTACTGCAGGGGATGGAGGTCTATAACGGCAAAATGATATGCTACAGTCTTGGAAATTTCTGCTTCGGAGGCAATAAAAATCCGGCAGACAAGAACACGGCGATTTATCAGCAGGCATTTACTCTGATAAATGGTGAATTGCAGCCGGGCATAGATGCGCAGATTATTCCATGCACCTTAAGCAGCGTAAGCTCATACAATGATTTCAGGCCGACAGTGGCTTCGGGCGAAAAAGCTCAGGAGATATGCAATTTAATGAACACATATTCACAAAATTGTAGTAATATAGAGATTGATAGGCTTGGAAAGCTGCATGTAAATTAACAGTAGGTAACTATTCAGAACCACTGAGAAAAAGAAGGTACTGAACAGTTACGATTTTTTAACGAATTAAGATAAAAAGCAGTCATGCAACAAATAGCATGTACCATCATACAAATATAGTAAGGGAGCAAAGAGCAATATGTATATGTGGAGAGAGCGCAGTAAAGAAGAAAAGCATGAGGATGTAGTAAATACAGGCCTGCTGCCGCTTGATGTGGTAGAGGGATTTAAGATACGTCCGGGCTTTTTCAGAATGTACGGAGCGTGCGTGGCATCGAACGGAGTGAGCTTTACCATCAATTCCCATGGAGCAACAAGGTGCACTCTTTTATTGTTCAAGCCACAGGCATCAAAGCCGTATGCGAGGATTCCGTTTCCTGATTCATATAGGATAGGAGATACCTACTCCATGCTTGTTTTTGATATAAAGCCGGATGAATTTGAGTATGCATTTTCGTTTGACGGACCATATGAGCCGGCAAAGGGACTTTTGTTTAACGAGGAAAATGTCCTTTTAGACCCATATTCAAGAGCGGTCACTGGACAGCGAAAATGGGGAGAAAAGCCGGAGGGAGACAAGGATTTTGAGTACAGAGCCAGAGTTGTAAAAAGCAGCTTTGACTGGGGCGACATAAAGCAGCTTGAGCAGCCCTTTGAGGATCTTGTGATTTATGAGACACATGTGAGGGGATATACAAAGGATAAGTCCTCAGGAGTCAGCGCACCGGGCACATTTGCCGGATTGAAGGATAAGATTCCGTATCTGAAGGATCTTGGAATAAATGCAGTGGAGCTCATGCCGATTTTTGAGTTCGATGAGATGGAGAGTGCGAGGGTGGTTGATGATGTACAGCTCTACAATTACTGGGGCTACAACACAGTATCGTTTTTTGCACCGAATACGAGCTATGCCTTCAACGAGGAGCACAACCACGAGGGAGACGAGCTGAAATCGCTGATAAAGGCTTTAAAGGAAAATGGCATAGAGGTCATTCTTGATGTGGTGTTCAACCATACCGCTGAGGGAAATGAGATGGGACCGTGCTTTTCCTTCAAGGGTATAGACAATAACGTGTACTATATGCTGACACCGGATGCACACTATTACAATTTCAGTGGCTGTGGAAACGTTATGAACTGTAATCATCCTGTTGTGCGCAGCTTTATCATAGACTGTCTGAGGCACTGGGCTATTGAGTACAGAGTGGATGGCTTCAGATTTGACCTGGCATCCATTCTCGGAAGAGACCAAAACGGTGCACCTATGGCCAATCCGCCGATTCTTGAGTCGTTGGCATTCGACCCGGTACTTGGCAAGATGAAGCTCATCGCAGAGGCCTGGGATGCAGGTGGACTTTACCAGGTGGGAAGCTTTCCGTCATGGAACAGATGGGCTGAGTGGAACGGCAGATACAGGGATGACATGAGAAGCTTTTTAAAGGGCGATGACGGTATGGCGGGAAATGCCATCACACGTATCACCGGCTCACGCGACCTTTATAGCCCGGAGAGCAGAGGACACAAGGCATCAGTCAATTTCATGACCTGTCATGATGGCTTTACACTGTATGACCTTTACTCATACAATGAAAAGCACAATGAGAAAAACGGCTGGAATAACACAGACGGAGACAACAACGGACATAGCTGGAACTGTGGCGCAGAGGGTGAGACAGACGATCCAAATGTAAACGGACTTAGAAGGCGCCTTATAAAGAATGCATTTGCAGCGCTTTTGTGCAGCCGTGGCCCGGCGATGTTTTTTGCGGGCGATGAGTTCTGCAACACCCAGTTTGGAAACAACAATGCGTATTGTCAGGACAATATCATTTCATGGCTCGACTGGAGCAGGCTTGAGGAATTCAAGGAAATCCATGATTTCGTGCGTCATATGATTCAGTTCAGGAAAGAGCATCCTATACTCAGAAAGATGACAAAGCCTTCATCCTGCCAGTTCCCGGAAATCAGTGTGCACAATGGTACGCCGTTCAATGCCTCGACCGATTACAAGACAAAGCTCATCGGCATCATGTATGCCGGAAGAAATGAGGAGGACACGGAGGATGATATTGTATTCTATTGCATGAATGCATATTGGGAGCCGCTTGTGATGCAGCTTCCGGTGCTTCCGAACGGAAAACACTGGCATGTGGACACCAATACCAATGCAGAGTATTTTGACGGAGAGGACTTCACGGCAAAGACGGAGCTTTTGGGTGTCAACACCATAAGAGTTCCTGCGAGAACCACGATAATACTTGTGGCAGAATAACAATAAAATCTGCAGCCCGGCACACATTGTGATATGTGTACAGGGCTGTTTTTCGTTACAGTTTTGGCTTAGACTGTAACATTTCCCCCTTTCATTTTTCAATATATTTTATGTGACATTTGCATCAGCAGCCGGTGATGGTTGTGAAGTGATACCGGAAGGCCTTGTATATATCACATAATCAGTTGTGAGTTGGACAAATTTCGTCTGTGAATCCAAGAAAATAATTGGGTGTGACACCAAAAATTGTACTTAAATGGCAAATGACAAAAATGTCAGGCACTCTACGACCTGTCCTGTAGCCTGAAATAGTTGATTCTGCACAGCACATGATTTCAGAAAGAGCAATGTTGGTCAAGTTGTGGAGCCTCATCAGATAATCAAGCCTGTCAGGCACAGTTGTACTAATGGTTGATAGTTGCTTTTCTAATAGAAAGTTATTTATACTATTCATAAATGAATTGTAACACAATAATTACAAAAATCAACAAATATCTAAAAAATACGAAAATTAAAATTACAATTTTAAATCCAGCCACCATCAAAAGTGATTATCTGTCCTGTGAGGTAATCAGGTGCAGTGATGACGGAGTAAGCCATATCTGCGACTTCATCGGCTGTGGCAAAGCGTCCGGCAGGGATTTCATCGGCCAGCTCAGCGCGTTCTGCCTCATTAAAGCAGCGGTTCATATCGGTATCTATGACACCGCAGGCTATGGCATTTACCGGAATATGCGATGGCGCAAGCTCCTTGCCGAGGGCCTTGGTAAATGCATTTATACCGCCCTTGCAGGCTGAGTATGCCACCTCGCAGGATGCTCCGACATTGCCCCAGACAGAGGAAATCTGTAGTATACGGCCGCATTTATCAGCAACCATATAAGGGCTGACGAGCTTTGTAAAGTTGAAAACACCGGTCAGATTTATCGCCACGATATTGTTCCATTCATCCGGGGACATGTCGCTCAGCAGCCCGATATGAGATATACCGGCATTGTTAATGAGCACATCTATATGGCCGAAATGGGAAATGGTTTTTAAAACCATATCCTTGGCAAAGTAAAAGTCTCCTACATTTCCGGTGTAGCATAGCACCTCGATTCCGTAGGCACAGTGAAGCTCATCAGCCAGAGCTTTTAGCCTGTCAGATGAATTGCGGCAGCAAAGTGAGAGGTTATAGCCACAGGAAGCCAGCTTTTTGGCAATGGCGGCACCGATACCGCGTGAAGCTCCGGTTATTATAGCCGTTTTATTTATGTGATTTGTCTGATTTGTCATGATATTCTCCTTATAATTTTCATACCTTGGGGGTTAGCCGGTCACTGCGCTGCCGGGCAGGCTTCATAGTATAAGAAAATAATTACGTGATTAAATTACAGTTCAGTCATGGGTATGATACCTCGCTGTGAGGCCGGGCACAACAGTGTAAATTTATATCATATTATACAGTATAAATCATACCATAAATATATATTATGGGGTAGACAAAATTTATACATTGTGATATTATTTAATAGTTGCAAAACGAATTGCAGACGGCGTGTGGCTCAGTTTGGTAGAGCGCTACGTTCGGGACGTAGAGGTCGCAAGTTCGAATCTTGTCACGCCGATTTATTTATGAATATATCTGAAGAGTTATCGACTATTTCATTTTAGGACACGCGTATAGCGTGTTTTTTTATTTGGTTTTTTGGGGAATCAAAGTAATATATTGCTTTATCAACAAAAAACAGTAAAATAGTACTAGTGTATTGGCTTGCTTTAAGAAAGGGACAGGAAATAGGGGATATGAATATTTTTTTACATGCATTTTACACACTAATGATTTTGCATTTTACATTTCCCCATTACTATATCAGTTGTAACAAACAAAGCAACAAGTTCAAGAAAGAAATGAAAGAGGAAATTAAAATGAAAAATCGTATGAAAAAACTTTTAGTTTTAGCAACTGCTGCAACAATGATGACAGCAGCATTTACAGGATGTGGTTCAAGCTCAGACGGAGCAGACAACAATGCAGATACAAGCGCAGACAAAGGCGCATCAAATGAGAACTTAAGCGGTTCACTTTCACTTGCAGGAAGTACTTCAATGGAGAAGCTTTGTGAGGCACTCAAGGAGTCATTCATGGAGAAGAACCCTGGAGTGACAGTAACAGTTGAGTATACAGGCTCTGGTTCAGGAATCGAGTCAGTGACAGCAGGAAGCGTAGATATCGGAGATTCATCGAGAGCACTTACAGATGATGAGAAAGCAAACGGTGTTGAGGAAAACATCGTAGCAATTGACGGAATCGCAGTAATCACAGACAAGGACAACTCAGTAACAGAGCTTACATCAGATGACTTAAAGAAAATCTACACAGGTGAGATTTCAAACTGGAAAGACCTTGGTGGAAAAGATGAGGCAATCGTAGCAATCGGCCGTGAGGCAGCTTCAGGAACAAGAGGAGCCTTCGAGGAGCTTCTTGATGTAAAGGATCAGTGTAAATATGCACAGGAGCTTGACTCAACAGGAGCAGTTCTTGCAAAGGTAGGCTCAACACCGGGAGCAATCGGATATGTTTCACTTGACGTGCTTGATGATACAGTAACAGCAATGAAAATTGACGGAGTAGAGGCAACAGAGGAAAACATCGTAGCAGGCAAATATCTCCTTTCTCGTCCATTCGTAATGGCTACAAAGGGCAAGATTGACGAGCAGAACGATATTGTTAAGGCTTGGTTTGACTATGTAAACTCAGATGAGGGACAGGCAGTTATAAAGAAGGTAGGCCTTATCCTCCCTCAGTAGAAATTATCAGTCATAGTAATGATATGAAATACAGACATCGATACGAGACATCGCTAGTAAGTATAAGTATAAAAAAATACAAAATACAGACATCGATATTAGACATCAGTATTAATACATATCGACAAGATACAGGGTTTCCTCAGGAAATGGCAGGTTTCCTGGGGGATTTTTTGAAACAAGGAGTATCAAATGAAACATAAATCCATAGTAGAGAATGTTGCCAAAATAATATTCACGGTATGTGCGGTTGTGGCAATATTCGCAGTATTATCAATAACAATTTATATGTTCCTTAAAGGCGCACCGGCATTTTTCAAGGTCGGAGTGTTAAACCTCTTATTCGGAACAAAATGGGCGCCGACAGCGGCAGACCCAAGCTACGGAATATTGTACATAATCCTGACATCCATCATAGGAACAGCAGTATCTATACTCATAGGAGTGCCAATTGCTCTTCTTACAGCAGTATTTCTTACTGAGGTGTCAAACAAAAAGCTCTCAGCGGTAGTGCAGCCGGCAGTAGAGCTGCTTGCAGCCATTCCATCAGTAATCTATGGACTTTTGGGACTTATGATACTTAATCCGGTATTATACAAGCTCGAGAAGCATGTTTTTGCAAACTCAGCAACGCATCAGTTTACCGGCGGATCAAACCTGCTTGCAGCAATCATAGTGCTTGCAATCATGATTCTTCCTACGGTAATCAACATGAGCGTATCATCAATACAGGCGGTACCGCAGCAGATGAGAGCGGCATCACTCGCCCTTGGAGCAACAAAGATACAGACAATTTTTAAAGTGACGGTTCCGGCGGCAAAGTCAGGAATCATGACAGGAATTGTGCTCGGAATAGGACGTGCACTGGGAGAAGCTATGGCTATCAACATGGTAGCCGGTGGAACGGTAAGCTTTCCACTTCCGTTCAACTCAGTGCGTTTCCTTACCACACAGCTCGTCAGTGAGATGGGATACGCAAGTGGACTTCACAGACAGGTGCTTTTCTCAGTAGGCCTTGTACTTTTTGTGTTTATCATGATAATCAACCTCACCCTTATGAAACTCAAAAAGAAAGGAGCTGTGGAAAATGACTAGTATAAATGGAAAACGCCGCAGAATAGGCGATGATGTAGTATATTTTTTCATATATCTGTGTGCAGCATTATCGGTAGTGCTGCTTGCGGGAATCATCATATATGTATTTGTCAGGGGAATCGGCCAGGTAAACTTGCAGTTTCTGACCAGCGAGACATCTGTCTTAAGAGGCACTGTCGGAATAGCGGGAAACCTGCTTAATACACTTTACATTATAATAATCACCATGCTCATAGCAACTCCTGTCGGAGTGGGAGCTGCCGTATACCTGAATGAGTATGCAAAGCCGGGTAAGCTCGTATCCACAATCGAGTTTGCCACAGAGACACTTGCAGGAATACCGTCAATCATCTTCGGTCTCTTCGGAATGATGTTTTTCGGACAGACAATAGGCTTTGGCTACAGTATCCTGACAGGTTCACTGACACTGACGCTCATGGTACTGCCCCTCATCACCAGAAACACACAGGAGGCGCTTAAAACTGTACCGGACAGCTACAGACACGGAGCAGTCGGACTTGGAGCCGGAAAATGGCACACCATCCGTACCATCCTGTTGCCGTCAGCCATGCCGGGAATTATCACAGGTGTTATCCTTGCAATCGGCCGAATAGTCGGTGAGTCAGCAGCACTCCTCTTTACAGCAGGAAGCGCAGGAATGCTTCCAAAGGTTGCCAGCGGATATTTCTCAAAGATAATGCAGTCAGGTGGAACACTTACCATCAAGCTCTACCTTGCAGCGACAAGTGAAGGAAAATTCGACCAGGCATTTGGAATTGCGGTTGTTCTTCTCGTAATCGTATTCTTAATCAACATCCTGACAAAGGTGCTGGCAAAGAAATTCCAGGCGAAGTAAACAAATCAACCGGTTATTATAATGATATGAGGGTCAAAAGGTATTTTACCCCTTTAATCATAATAATAAATTAACGAATATAGTAAATAACAAATATAATGAACTAACTAAGAAAAGAAGCTTCGATTTGATATCAGTAAATCGGAGCTTCTTTTGAGTTTCATTAAGATTATTTCTTAAACAAATCTTAATGTGTTACATAATTGGATTTTAATGTTACAATTGATACAATAAGATCAACATAAAACTTCCGGAGGCAATTATGTATAAAGTATTAGTATGTGATGATGAAAAAGACATTGTATCGGCAATCAGCATTTATTTGACCAGCGATGGCTACGAGGTAATCCCGGCGCGAAACGGGCTGGAGGCGCTCGATATAGTAAAACACAATGATGTGCATCTTGTCCTGATGGATATCATGATGCCTGTCATGGACGGCATAGAGGCGATGGTGGAAATCAGAAAAATCTCTAATGTGCCGGTCATACTGCTCACAGCCAAAAGTGAGGACACTGACAAGGTACTCGGGCTCACGGTCGGAGCAGACGACTATGTGACGAAACCGTTTAACCCGGTGGAGCTGCAGGCGAGGGTGAAGTCGCAGATAAGGAGATACATGCTTCTCGGCGCAGGCAATACAAGCGTAGGAAAGCTGGTAATCGGCGGCATTGAGCTCGATGACAAATCAAAGACAGTGACAGTTGATGGCGAGGCAGCAAATCTCACACGTACAGAGTACGATATTTTGAAGCTTCTCATGGAGCATCCGGGCGAGGTGTATTCGCCGAATCAGATATATGCAAAGGTCTGGAAGGATGAGCCATACGGGACAGAAAACACGGTGGCGGTACATATCCGTCATCTCAGAGAAAAGGTTGAGATAAATCCGGCTGAGCCAAGGTACTTAAAGGTCATCTGGGGGCGCGGATACAAAATTGATGCTGAATAAAATGGAAGGTGAATGATATGAAAAAAATATCAAGAAATCTGTGGCTTAAGCTGGCGGCATTTATAGTATGCTCGGTCATGGCGGCAGGGCTTGTTGTAACAACGATAGTTGCAGTGTATACAAACAATTATGAAAGTACAGCACAGCTAAGGGATGAAATTCATGCGAATATTGCAGGAGCCTATAGCAGACAGATGGTGTACAATTATGAATCCGGTGATGACAATGCATTTTCGCAGATGATGGACGATACAAATCTGCAGGCCGCAGTGGTAAAGAGTAATGAAACATCAGAGGACAAGGTAGATGTAAAATCTGATGCAGCAAAGGTGTATTCAAGTGTGGATGAAATATCAAATCCGGATTATATTTTTAGCTACAAGGCAAAGAACTTAAAGTGGAACAGGCTATCATATCTGTGGGATGCAATGAGCGGCAGCTATGAAGAGTCAGACGCTGCTTCAAGCGATATGAACAGTGAGAGAATCAGCTCAATCATGTATTCCAAGACAAACGGGCTCTTTTATCTGTGCCTGAATGATGGTACCGCTTATGTCATTCCAAAGGTGAGGGTGATGACAGGCTTTAACGATAACAGCTCGCTTGGCTTATATAAGGCAGTTGAGAAAACCGATGAGAATGGAAATAATTACTTTGCCTACGAGGAGATGTTTACAGGCCAGTCACTCGATATTACAGGCTTTGCCGACTGGAAAAATGTAAAGTGCTATGATGAAAAAGGAAATCATATAAAGTGTGGCATGAATCTGAGTGATGACGGCGATTCGCGCTTTGATAGTGACGGCTCTTACTACGATTATGATGAGGATATTTATTATGACAGCTACGAAATCATAAAAGTGGTGGAGCAGGTGAATGAGAGCTATGAGCTTTTACCGGATACCTTTAATATATCGGATACCGGAATTGTGTACTATCCATACACCCAAACGGAAGATAAGCCTGAGTACTATTATGTGTATGCAAAGCTTCCGCAGCAGCTTCAGGAAAAGGGCGATTACTTCAATCAGGCAGACAGCTTACTTGACGTCATGGAATTTACAGAGGCTCATTTGAGTGTATTGTTTGTCATATTTATACTTGGTTTTGTGATTACAGCGGGATATCTGCTGACAGTTGCCGGAAAACGTGCAGAGTCAGAGGAAATTAAATTACGATTATATGACAGGCTGCCGTATGAGGTGATGCTTGGAGTGACAATGTTTGCAGACTTTATGGTATTTCCGGCAGGCTTTTTGCTTATAAAGCAGCTTCCGGTGGTGGCACTCATTTGTCTGGCGGCAACCATGGTTTCGCTTGAAGCAATCCTGTCAACATACGTAAGAATCAGGGCACATGAGTTCTGGAAGCATACACTGTGCTACTATGTTGTTAGATTTTTCTTAAAGCCTGTCAAAAAGCTATGCAGGATGGTATTTGCCCCAATCAGATACGGCTTTTCATGGATAGGAAGAAATGTACCGCTGTTTTTGATCAGTATGCTGGCATTCGGTTTTATATGTCTGCTTGAGCTTATAGGCTTTGGAATAGGGAGTATTGGATTTATATTCATTATAAAGCTTATAGAGCTTGCGCTGCTTATCGCATTTATCATGCAGTATGACAGGATAAGATGCGCTGCAAAGGCTATAGCAAACGGTGATTTTTCACAGCCTGTTGATACGTCAAGGCTCATGCTGTTTTTCAGAAAGCATGGAGAGGATTTGAATAATGTGAGCAATGGAATAGAGGCCGCGGTCTCTGAAAAAATGAAGAGCGAGCGCTTCAGGACGGAGCTCATCACAAATGTGTCGCATGATATCAAGACACCGCTCACCTCCATTATCAATTATGTGGACCTGTTGCAGAAGGAGGACATAGATAACGAGAAGGTACGCGAATATCTTGACGTTCTCGACAGACAGTCATCACGTCTAAAAAAATTAATTCAGGATTTACTTGAGGCTTCAAAGGCATCTACCGGCAGCATAAATGTAGAACTTGAGGAACTGGATGCGGCTGTTATGCTGTCACAGGTAGCCGGAGAATACAAAGAAAAATTCGAGAAAAATAATCTTGATTTAATTATTAAAAATGACGTTACGCCTGTCATGATTCAGGCAGATGGACGACATCTGTGGAGAGTGTTTGATAATCTGATGAACAACATCAACAAATACGCCCAGCTGGGTACGAGAGTGTATATTGACATCATTCCAAAGGACAGCGGAGCCATCATAACCTTCAAGAATGTATCAGCTACACCGCTTAATATTTCAAGCGATGAGCTTAAGGAGCGTTTTGTCAGAGGAGACAGCTCGCGAAATACTGAGGGCAGCGGACTTGGACTGTCTATTGCAGAAAGTCTCATGAAGCTCATGAATGGTACTTTGGAGCTGACTGTGGACGGTGATCTGTTTAAGGTGACTCTGGAGTTTTGAGCTTTTTAAAACAATATTATGATACCTATTGACCGTCTAATCATATTATATATTGAACTTATAAGACATAAGAAACAATAAAAGCCGGGGCAGATGCCCCGGCCTTTAAGTCATTCTTTGAGGTTTCAATTCTATATAGAACAAGATCTCTTCTTGTACCAATTTCTACATCATGCTGCTCCATATAGTATAACCCCCTCTTTATGAATATTTGAATAAAATGGATAATTTACTACCCACTTATTAAAAATCTCTTCACTTTTGGCAATTGGTTTTATGTCAATGTCATGATCCAGATTAAAGTCATATGTCATATAGGAAAGCTTCTCACCATAAGATTTAAGTTCAATATCTGACATATCAACCAAAATCATAATATCTATATCTGAGTCGGGTCTGAAATCGCCTCTGGCATACGAACCATATAAAATAATCTGTCTGACATGTGAACCATAAATTTTTTTGATTTCTTCAATGTATTGTCCAATAAGATTATACATAGCTTTTGGCATATGCTACCCCTCCTTAAAAAATAATCTTCACTCTACTATTTTATTATACCATATATTAAAAAAAATGCATTTTATATTTTACCACAAAAAGTCGGTATAAAAATCCGGGGCATCTGCCCCGGCCTCAGACTGTAGACGTGATTTAATTTCCCGATATCATCTCCAAAAACCTCTCATGAATCCGTGTATCATCATCAAGCTCCGGATGGAAAGCCAGCCCAATCTGGTTCTTATACTGCACGCCGACAATTTTGCCGTCATACTCTGCGAGTACACGCACATCATTCTTTGCTGAAGCATCAATAGCTTCCACGTAAGGTGCTCTGATAAATGTCATGGTAAAGTCAAAGCTATTGTCAAACCTTGCTGTAGCCTCAAAGCTTCCAAGCTGTCTGCCGTAGGCATTTCTTTTAACAGTGACAGGCAAAGTGCCGAAATATACGTTGTCATCGTTGCTGATATGAGAAGCTAAAAGGATAAGACCGGCGCAGGTTGCAAGCACCGGAAGTCCGTTTGCGATTCTTTCCTTAAGCTCATCAAACATATCAAGCTCACGGAGCAGCTTGCCTTGCACAGTGCTCTCACCTCCAGGCAGCACGAGTCCGTCTAAGTCACAGATATCTGATTTCCGGCGCAGCTCTACACATTCGCACCCAAGAGACTCAAGCATGCGCTTGTGCTCAATAAACGCTCCCTGAACAGCTAAAACACCAATCTTAAGTCCTGATTTCATTTTATTTGCCTCTTTTCTCCATGATTATTTTAATCTCGCTCTCGTTGATTCCGACCATAGCCTCACCGAGATCCTCAGAAAGCTCTGCGATGAGCTTTGCATCAGTAAAGTTTGTCACAGCTTTTACGATAGCGGCAGCTCTCTTGGCAGGATCGCCTGATTTGAAGATACCTGAACCGACGAACACACCCTCAGCACCGAGCTGCATCATAAGAGCCGCATCAGCCGGAGTAGCCACACCACCGGCCGCAAAGTTTACAACCGGAAGCTTGCCGTTATCGTGAACAAACTTGACCAGCTCGAAAGGCACCTGAAGATTTTTAGCTGCCTCGAAAAGCTCATCTTCACGCATGGAAGTTAGCTTTGCAATCTCAGAATTCATCTTTCTCATATGTCTGACAGCCTGCACTATATCACCTGTACCGGGCTCACCCTTTGTACGGATCATGGAAGCTCCCTCGTTGATACGGCGGAGTGCCTCACCGAGATCTCTTGCACCACATACGAAAGGCACCTTGAAATCTCTCTTGTTGATATGGTACACATCATCAGCAGGTGAAAGCACCTCAGATTCATCAATGTAGTCAATCTCGATAGCCTCGAGCACCTGAGCCTCCACGAAGTGACCGATACGGCACTTTGCCATGACGGGGATGCTGACAGCCTCCTGAATGCCCTTAATCATCTTAGGATCGCTCATTCTTGAAACACCGCCTGCGGCTCTGATATCAGCAGGGATTCTCTCAAGCGCCATAACAGCACATGCACCGGCAGCCTCTGCAATCCTGGCCTGCTCCGGAGTCGTGACATCCATGATGACACCGCCCTTGAGCATCTGTGCAAGCCCTTTGTTGAGTTCGTATTGAGTATTCTTATTGTTTTCCATTTGTTAAATCTCCTTTTATTTTTATATTGCTTTTATGTCAATTTATATGACGGAAGTAGTCAGGTGTGAGCAAATATGTTTAGGTGGCGCAGGCGGCGTGTGCGCTCTCACGAGAGTGTACTCGCCGCCTGCGCCGCCACGATGCATTTGCTCATGCCAGAAATATATCATGGTTGCAATAATACGCTACATCTGGTAATATTAAAATATTCAAAATAAGGAAAATAAAAATGCCAGAAAGCGGTGAATCAAATGCTGACCTACGACCTCACAAAAACAGACGGACCACTCTACAAATGCCTGTATGAGTGCATCAAAAACGATATATCACAGGGAAAATTAAGCTCCGGGGAGAAAATGCCATCAAAACGTACCCTCGCAAAGAATCTGGGGGTTAGTACCATTACGGTTGAAAATGCATATGACCAGTTGATAGGCGAGGGCTATATGTTTGCAAGACCAAAGAGGGGCTATTTCATAGCCGATGTGTCAGATATCAGGGTAATCAAGGCACCGGTGCAGAAGGAGCTTAGCATAAAGCTGCCGCCTGAGCAGGATGAAAGTATATTTGACTTCTCATCAAACAGGACAGACTCGGGTAACTTTCCATTTTCCATATGGGCAAAGCTCATGCGAGAGACGATTTCCCTTAGGGAGCAGGAACTTTTGTCGGTGTCGCCGTGTGGCGGAGTGAGAGAGCTTCGGGAAGCGATAGCAAGCCATCTGTCATCGTTTCGCGGTATGAATGTGAACCCGGACCAGATAATAGTCGGAGCGGGAACAGAGTATCTGTACGGACTGCTTGTGAAGCTTTTGGGTACGGAAAAGGTATACTGCGTGGAGGATCCGGGCTATAAGAAAATCAGCCAGATATATGAGTGCAACAATGCAAAATGTCTGCCGGTGCAGATGGATGAGCAGGGCATCAGCGTGGAGCTTATAAAGAAAGCGAACGCGCAGATAGCACATATCAGCCCGACACACCATTTCCCGACAGGAATCACGATGCCTGTGAACCGCCGCTATGAGCTTTTGGCATGGGCCAACGAGAGCAGTGACAGATACATCATAGAGGATGATTACGACAGTGAGTTTCGCATGAACGGACACCCGATACCGCCCATCCTCTCGATTGATGCGTGTGAAAAGGTCATCTATATAAATACATTTTCAAAATCTCTCACATCCACCATCCGAATCAGCTACATGGTGCTGCCGGAGCATCTGGCAAATGAGTTTTACAGGAGGCTTTCATTTTACTCATGTACGGTATCCACCTTTGAGCAGTACACGCTGGCACGATTTATCAGCGAGGGCTATTTTGAAAAGCACATAAACAGGATGAGACTGCACTACGGCAGAAAGCGCCAGAGCGTGCTTTCGTCCATAAAAAGCTGCTTCACTGAAAAGAAATGCAGGGTAATAGAAAATGACTCCGGACTGCATTTTATCATACAGTTTGACACAAACCTTCCGGACAAAACAGTTGAAGAGCTACTATTGAAAAAAGGTATAAAGCTTCAGGCGATTACCCATTTCAACCTGAGTAAGCCAAAGGAGGACAGGCATCAGTTTATTATCAATTACTCAAATATTGATGCAGACAGGATAATGGATGAGCTTTTAATTATTAAAGATACAATACTTTAACCAGACAGTACTTTAATAAAGCTGACTATAAAGCATATAAATAGTGTATACAAATAATAAATACAAACAGTGCGAATAATTTATGTGTGTAAAAATTTGACATAGATTTTACATACATCTGATAGAGCATTTTACAAAGCATCCATATAATGTATTCTCGAAGACAAGAAATTTATTACATGTTGCAGGAGATACAAATGGAGAAAAAAATCAAAATTCAGGTTCGCGACCTGAATCTGTATTATGGCCAGAATCATGCACTGCATGGTGTCAATATGGACATAAAAGAAAACAGCGTGACAGCGCTGATCGGACCGTCAGGATGTGGTAAGTCTACATTTTTAAAGTGTATCAACAGAATGAATGATCTGGTTGACAACGTCAGAATCGAGGGAAGCATAGAGATAGATGGTGAGAATATATATGCACCATCAGTCGATACAACCGTACTTCGCAAAAAGGTCGGCATGGTTTTCCAGCAGCCAAATCCGTTCCCGATGAGCATATATGACAATATCGCATATGGCCCGAGAGTGCATGGCATCAAGGATAAAAAGATACTCGACCAGATAGTTGAGGAAAGTCTTCAGGGTGCTGCGATATTCAATGAAGTTAAAGATAGATTAAAGAAATCTGCTATGGGACTTTCGGGTGGACAGCAGCAGAGACTGTGTATTGCGAGAGCGCTTGCTGTACAGCCGGAGGTGCTTTTGATGGATGAGCCAACATCAGCGCTTGACCCTATCTCTACTTCAAAGATAGAGGAGCTCATGGAGGATTTAAAGAAAAAGTACACAGTTGTAGTTGTAACACATAACATGCAGCAGGCAGTGCGTGTGTCAGACGATACAGCCTTCTTCCTTGTGGGAGATATGGTTGAGTTTGGTGACACAAAGACAATTTTCTCATATCCACAGGACAAGAGAACAGAGGATTACATCACAGGGAGGTTTGGTTAATGAGATCGAAATTCGACGAGCAGCTTAAGAAGCTGAATGAAGAAATGATGCACATGGGAAGCATGATTGAGGAGTCAATCCAGAAAGCAATCGAGGCATTTATACATCAGGATGCCGATAGCGCCAAAGCCATCATGGAGGGCGATTCAGAGATAGACAGAGAGCAGAAAAAGATAGAGAGCCTGTGCTTTGATCTGCTCATGCAGCAGCAGCCTGTAGCAAGAGACCTTAGAACAATTTCTGCAGCGATGAAGATGGTTACTGATATGGAGCGTATAGGAGACCACGCAGCCGATATCAGCGAGATGACCATTTTGATGAGCAGTGACAAGCCATACAGGGTCAATATAGAGCATGTCAAAAGCATGGCTTCAGAGACAATGCTTATGCTTATCAGGGCAATCGAGGCATATGTTGAGAAGAACAATGACAAGGCTTACATAGTGATGAAGCAGGATGATGTGGTTGATGATCTTTTTGATAAGGTAAAGGCTGAGCTTATTGATTTCATCAGGGAACATCCGGAGGATGGTGAGCAGGCAGAGGATCTTCTCATGGTTGCAAAATACTTCGAGCGTATTGGAGACCATGCGACAAATATTGCTGAGTGGGTTGAGTTTGCGCTTGATGATAAGGTTCGCAAATCATGATTTAATCTTTATACTGAAAAATTAAATCATAGTTATATACAGACAAAATTGATACAGACGATGGATTTTACATAAATTTTACATAAAACCATCGTCTGTTTTACATTAGTAATGTATAATCGAAAGTAAAATACAGGTAAAAATTTTACATAAGATTTTTTGAAATGGAGAAAGCTATGGCACTTATTTATATTGTAGAGGACGACGAGAGCATACGTGAGATAGAGAGTATTGCTTTAAAAAACAGTAATTACATAGTCAGTGCATTTGAAAACGCAAAGGAATTTTACAAGAAGCTGGATGAACTCGTACCGGACCTTATACTGCTTGATGTGATGCTTCCGGATGAGAGCGGCTACGATATCGTGAGAAAGCTCAGAAAACGTCCGGCCACACAGGATATTCCTATTATAATGGTCACAGCCAAGACAACAGAGATGGATATGATAAAAGGGTTTGACGGAGGCGCAGATGATTACATCAAAAAGCCTTTCTCAATCATGGAGCTTATCACAAGAGTAAAGGCACTGCTTAGGAGAACAGCGAAGGAGGAGCCGAAGCTTTTAAAGCTGGATGATCTGGTGATTGACCATGAGCGCCATGTGGTTACAGTGAACAATGAGCCGGTTGACCTGACCTACAAGGAGTACGAGCTTTTAAGGCTTCTGATGGGCAGTCAGGGAATAGTCATGACCAGGGAGGTCATCATGAGAAGCGTCTGGGATACTGACTTTGAGGGCGAGACACGTACAGTGGACATGCATATAAAGACACTCCGCCACAAGCTGGGTGACTATGGCAGCAGGATAAAGACAGTCAGAAATGTGGGCTATGTTATAGAATAATAGCTGTTATAATGATTTTTAATATACATAAGCGGAGCGTACAGCATGAAAAAGAAGATTAATTACTATCTGGTAGCAACAGCACTTTTTGTAGCAATTGCCACTATGGTTTCCATGACAGTAATCAACTATTACCTCTTTCAGAAGCAGGTAAAGGAAGACCTGCAGGTCATGGCAGAGACAATAGAAAGCACCGGAATACTAAAACAGAATATAAATGAAATTCCGCAGATTGACGTGGAGGGTATTCGTGTCACCTGGATTGACAAGGACGGCACAGTGCTGTATGACAATCAAAATAATGTGAAAAAACTTGAAAATCATGGCAATAGACCGGAAGTTGAATCAGCATTTGATAAAGGTACGGGAGACAGCGTGAGAACATCAGCCACCATGAACAGCAATACCTTCTATCATGCCATAAAGCTCAATGATGGAACGGTACTGCGTGTCTCTATTGCAGCAAGAAGTATCTGGAACATGTTTGCAAGCAGTATACCTGCCATGCTTATAGTGACGGTTATAATAGTAGGAATATGTGTGGTTCTCGCAAAGAGCCTGACCAGAAAGCTCATGAAGCCAATCGAGACACTCGCAGGCAACCTGGAGCAGGCCTCTGTCATCCAGAAAAAGACAGAGTACAAGGAACTCGTGCCGTTCATGAATGCGATAAGGATACAGCATGAGGGCGTGCTTGCCGCGGCAAAGAGCAGACAGGACTTCACAGCCAATGTGTCACACGAGCTAAAGACTCCGCTCACAGCCATCTCCGGCTACGCAGAGCTCATAGAAAACGGCATGGTCGAAAAGGAGCAGCAGATTCATTTTGCCACTGAAATCAGAAGAAATGCACAGCGCCTGCTTTCCTTGATCAATGATATCATAAAGCTCTCGGAGCTTGATTCCAGCGAGGCGCAGCAGGGCTTTGAACAGCTTGATCTGTACGGTCTGGTCAAGGACTGCATGGAAAATCTACAGGTGAATGCCGAGCAGAGAAAAGTAGCACTCAATTTTGACGGCACTGACTGTATGGTACGAGGCAACAGGCAGCTTCTCACGGAGCTCGTTGAGAATCTCTGCCAGAATGCTATCCGCTACAACAATGAGGGTGGCACCGTAAATGTGACGGTACACAAGCTAGGTGGCAAGACAGTTCTCACGGTCGAGGACAACGGTATAGGCATCCCAAAGGATCAGCAGGAGCGCGTCTTTGAGCGCTTCTACAGAGTGGACAAGAGCCGCTCGAAGGAGACCGGTGGCACAGGCCTTGGGCTTGCGATAGTAAAGCATATAGTGGAGCTGCATGATGCAGGGCTTACGCTCGACAGTGAGGTGGGGCGTGGCACAACAATAAAGGTGGAGTTTTAGCTCCGCCTTTTTACGTGAAGAGAGGGACACACGCACCTGGCAGCGAGACGCACACCGTACTCCCGCGTGAGCTACGCTTCGTGTCTAAGAGTCTGTAGGAATTATGCTTTTTAGGTTTTCGATGCCCGACGAAACCGGCTTTTATGCACCATCCGTGGTGCATAACGCCTTGCCCAGCCGTCCATGGCTTGGCATTTCTGTTTATTGAGGCATAATTCAACAGACTCTAAGACACTTCGCTATGCGCTCCAGCGGGAGTACGATGTACATCCCACTGCCCGGTGCTTACGTCCCCCGCGCCATACCGGCCTCACATATTTCAGCCCGTAGTAATAAGAAAACCCGGCACACAAGCTCTTGCAAAATCGAGACGCAGTGTTTATAATAATTTGTTAGCAGCGGAAACAAGGCAAAGCCAGGAGGAACAGCCATGTATCAGGAAATATCAAAATTACTTATGTACGGAGATTTACCTCAGGATGAGATACTTTATAAATTGGGACAGCTCTTTGAGCAGTTTGAGGTGGGCGAGTACAACAAGACAGAGCTTGTGCGCGACATCAATACACAGGTCAAGAGAATCCTAAAGGTAGCGACAGACTATGGTTTTGATGACAATCTGTGGCACAACTATCTTACTTTCTTCCTTATGATGAGTGAGAATCCGTTTTCCATCACCTGTGAGAAGGTCGGAGCCAGTGATGGCAGCGTAAACGGGCTTGTGGCAAACGATTTCAGGATTTTTAAGAAGCTTTTCGATTATGATTTCAAGCCAATCGAGTCAGCACTCGGAATAGACTGCTTCACACAGATCAGCAATTATAAGGCCATTGTGAAAAAGGACCTTATGTACAATCACAATGTCAGCGAGAAGGTAAGGGCGCTGAGCAAGAAGCTTGAGGCAGCTAAGGACGAGCAGGAGTTCTTTGATGTGGTAACAGGCTTTTACAAGGCATACGGAGTCGGCATGTTTGGGCTCAACAAGGCATTCAGGATTGAGGAGCATCTGGACGGGGGCTTCTCCTTCATGCCAATCAACAATATGGATGCGGTCATGCTCGATGACCTGATCGGTTATGAAATCCAGAAGAAAAAGCTCACAGACAATACAGAAGCGTTTGTACAGGGCAAAAAGGCCAACAATGTGCTGCTTTTCGGAGACAGCGGAACCGGAAAATCAACAAGCATCAAGGCTATTGTCAATCAGTATTATGATGACGGACTGCGCATGATTGAGATATACAAGCATCAGTTTAAATATCTGTCAAAAATTATCGCAGCAATCAAAAACAGAAACTACAGATTTATCATATATATGGATGACCTCTCATTCGAGGAGCATGAGATTGAGTACAAGTTCCTAAAGGCAGTTATCGAGGGCGGTGTGGAGACAAAGCCTGACAACATACTGATTTATGCAACCTCTAACCGCCGTCACCTGATAAAGGAGACATGGAATGACCGTAATGACCAGGACAACAGCAATGACAAGCATCACTCAGATACGGTTGAGGAGAAGCTGTCACTTGTAAATCGTTTTGGTGTGACAATCAGCTACTCAAAGCCATCGCAGAAGGAGTTCTTCAATATCGTAACAGAGCTTGCGAGAAAGAGCGGCTGCACACTTTCCGACGAGGAGCTGTGCAGGGAGGCAAACAAGTGGGAGCTCAGCCATGGTGGTATTTCGGGACGTACTGCAACACAGTTTGTCAACTACATTATGGCTAACAATTAAGCAGCAGGCATAAGCATGAAAGGATAGTATATGCTCTACCAGATAAGTAATGGCGCTGTCGCATTTGGCGACGACGTCATTTTGCATAGTATAGATTTTGAAATCAGAAACACAGAAAAGATAGCGATAGTCGGCAGAAACGGCTGTGGCAAGACAACACTTTTAAAGCTCATTTCAGGCGAGGTTGAGATGGAAAAGCTCGACAGCGATGAGAGCGCCTTTATTGCAAAGGCAGGAAACCCGGAGATAGGGTATCTGAAGCAGATTGCGTTTGATGATCCTGATGTGACACTCGAGCAGGAGGTGCGCAAATGCTTCGTGAAAATGGACGAGCGAAAAGCAGAGCTTGCGCGCGCGGCTGCAGAGCTCGAGCATGATTATTCCGATGAAAAGGTAGCCAGATATACCGCGATGGAGGAAGCCTTTAAGGATGATGGCGGCTACTATTATGAGAAGGAATATGAGGTCATGATCCGCAAGTTCGGCTTCTCGGATGATGAGCGCAAAAAGCCAATCCGTGACTTTTCCGGAGGGCAGCAGACCAAGATAGCATTCATAAAGCTGCTTTTGTCAAAGCCTGACATACTGCTTTTGGACGAGCCGACCAACCACCTCGATGTCACGACGATTGAGTGGCTTGAGGGCTATCTGAAGTCGTACCCGAAGGCAGTGGTTGTCGTATCCCATGACCGTATGTTTCTCGACAATGTGGTAGATGTGGTATACGAGATAGAGTACGGCACAGCAAGGCGCTATCCGGGTAATTATACCAATTTTATCGCCCGCAAAAAGGAAAACTACGACAAGCAGATGAAGGATCACATCGCCCAGCAGAAGGAGATAGAGCGTTTACAGCGTATGGTTACGCGATTCAAGGGCAAGCCGACCAAGACAGCCATGGCACAGTCAAAGCAGAAGGCTATCGACCGCATGGTGATTATCGAGGCACCGGACAAGTACGACAACAAGACCTTCCATGCCAATTTCCAGCCCGAAAAGGAGACCGGAAACGATGTGCTTTATACATCAGAGCTTGCAATCGGCTATGACCATCCGCTCTCCGTAGTGTCGCTTGATTTGAAAAGAGGCGAAAAGCTTGGCATACTCGGCGGAAACGGACTTGGAAAATCGACATTTTTAAAGACTATCGTGGGTAAGATCCCTGCACTTTCAGGCGAGTACCGCTTCGGAACCAACGTGCAGATAGGATATTTCGACCAGCAGATGGCCATGTATACAAGCAGCAAGACTGTGCTCGATGATTTTTGGGATGAGTATCCGAATCTCACGGAAACCGAGGCCAGAAATGCACTCGGAGCCTTCCTTTTTTCAGGGGAGGACGTGTTCAAGAACGTAAATATGCTATCTGGAGGAGAAAAGGTCAGACTGGCGCTTTGCAAGATTTTAAAGACCAGACCGAACGTGCTCGTGCTCGATGAGCCAACTAACCATATGGATATCGTAGGCAAGGAAACGCTGGAGAGCATGCTTAAGGACTACAAGGGCACACTGATTTTTGTATCACACGACAGATATTTTGTGAAAAAGGTAGCCACACAGCTGCTTGTGTTCGAGGATGGCACGACCAATCTCTATCAGTTTGGCTATGAGCAGTATCAGGAAAAGCTCGATCGTGAGGCTGAGGAAAGCAAAAATGTATACAGAGGCAATGCAATATTTGGCGGCGCGATAAGCCAGAACGGCAGCAGTCAGACAGGCAGTGATGCAAACCGGAGCACGTCACAAACCGTTGCAGCAGGTAATGTGGGCGAAAGCACCAATGCAAATAGCGCAGCCCAGGCTGGCGGCATGGCTGTCTCATCAACCGGCAAGGCATACTACAACCCGGGCAAGGAGCGCTCAAAGATACAAAAAAAGGTCAAAAAGGCCGAGGAGGACCTGGCGGTCAAGGAAGCAAAGCTCGATGAGCTCAAGGCTGAGCTCATGAAGCCGGAGTATCAGTCAAGCTACTCAAAGCTCACGGAAATCCAAAACGAGATAGACGCTCTCGAGGAAGAAATCCTTATTGATATGGAGGCGTGGGAGGAGCTTTCCTCTCAGCTTGAGGCACTGGTATAGGTTAGATGCGCTGTGGTAGCTTAGAAACGTTGTGATAGCTTAGATGTGCTGTTGTAGTTGAGAAATGTTGCGATAGTGTATAAAAAATCACTCGACTTGATGTTTTTTATTCTGATGAAATCCCTAATCATAGCGAAATCAAGCGATTTCGCGAAAAACCGTAAATAAACCCTTGATTATTTATATAAATTGCATAAAAATGATTGATGAAAACGAAATTTATGGTATAATATTTACATGATACAGACAACGTATCAAATAAACGATAAAGGGGTTGGACATCATGAGAATAACAATTTCAGGAAAAAACATCGAATTAACAGAGGGGCTTAAGCAGGCAGTAGAGGAGAAGCTGTCAAAGCTGGAGAAGTTTTTTAAACCGGACACAGACGTATACGTTACACTCAGCGTAGAAAAGGATAGACAGAAAATCGAGGTTACTATCCCGGCAAAGGGACATGTTATCCGTTCAGAGCAGGTCAGCAATGATATGTACGTATCAATTGACCTCGTAGAGGAAGTAATCGAGAGACAGCTTCGCAAATACAGAACCAAGATTTCCGCAAAGAAGTATGCACCGGCGATATTCCAGGATGATTTCGTGGAGGCAGACGATGCAGAGGACGAGGAAATCAAGATTGTCCGTACAAAGAGATTTGGTATGAAGCCTATGTATCCTGAGGATGCATGCATCCAGATGGAGCTCTCAGGCCACGATTTCTTCGTATTCAGAAATGCAGAGAATGACGAAGTAAATGTAGTCTACAAGAGAAAAGGACATACATACGGACTTATCGAACCGGAATGTTAGACTCTTGTTTTTCATCATAATTTAACCTTTCTTTCATCGAAAACCGGCAGCCGTTGGCTGCCGGTTTTTATGTCTGTTTAACCTCATTTGGTCTTGGATATGCGATTGGTTCCAATGGCAGTAAGACCACAAAAAAATAACCGCCCCAGCCTGGAAACTGAACGGTTATTTTAACTAAGTAAATGATCAGGCGAACCGTTGTTATAGGTAGCACCTTTTTGTTAACTATATTTTAACATTCATTTCTAATCATGTCAAAATTATTTCAAAAAATGAAATAATTGAGAGAATTACATAATTCATAGTCATTGATTTTACTGATGTTTAAGGACATATAAAAAACAATATATTTTTTAGTTTTTAGTTTTCAAAAGAAGCTTGCACAGAAATGTGTGAGAGCTGTTTTGGAGATTTTTGCGGTTTCAGCTACTTTTCTCGTATTTTTTCCGCCTTATGGGCTGAATTTTGGGAGCTGTTTTAAAAGTTTTATGGATTATAGCTCCTCAAGACCTGCCCACTATGCTATCAACCTAGGGCTATTGTACATTATGCTATGCAAATAGAGCAATTATCAGATATAAAGGCATTGGTTATGCGTCTCAAATCTGACCCGGTTACCAGTTCTAAGACGCAGTCTTGGTTACGATTATGTCGAAAAATCAAAGATAATTCAAGGTTTATTACAGCACCATTCAGAGAAACAAAAGCATTTGAAAAACTATATAATCAACGAACCAGCGTAGAGCGTACGTTCGGAGATTTAAAAGATAATTACAACCTTGATAACATCCGGGTTGCAAAAATGGCAAGGGCAAAAGTCTTTATGGATTTATCTTGTATTTCCCTTATTGCATCAAGACTACCAGATGCAGCCAGCAAGGAAAAAACCACAAAAATAGTACAAATTTATCATTACAAAAATTCTGATATAAAAAGAGCAATATTAAACAAAAACCAACTAAATTAAACCTAAAACCATGTCGTATTTTGTCGAAAACTGCTAATCACATATCAATATTGAAGCTTCTAATAGAAATCTTCAAAATACAAGCGCGTAACGCGCCTAGAATATTGATATATTATATGGAAAAATGAATCCACCAACAAAAACAAAGAGGGAAATTTCGCAAAGACGACAAAATTTCAAAAGAAAGACAAAAAAAGAAGTTCTACGAAAAATAAAGTCGATGGAGGGATGAAATATTTGGGAAGAATTTATTATGAACAGAAAGGACTTATTAACCTCGATGATATTGTAGATATATTTATTGAGGTGGGAAATATACACAATTACCTGGAAAATGCAGCCTTGCGGATTTTGCTTTTTGGCAATCCTGAGCTGAATTTTTATCAGTGCCGATTATTAGTATTGAAGTACGGAGAATCACTTTCACAGGATGATTTGCATGGGCGGATGGTATTTATGAGAATGATACAGCTGCTGGAAGCCAACACAGTTTAAAATAAAATGAGAATTTCTTTTTTGACCGGGCAACCGGTCTTTCTTTTTTGCACAAATGGTGTTATAATTTTGGAAAAATTATGTTGATTACTCATAGCTTTAAAAAAGAAGTATTGCATTGTGTTTAATTAAACCAAAGCATGATAATTCAATCAAAGAAAAGAGGACAAAAATGAACATCGTAGTACTTGCCGGAGGGCTCAGCACAGAGAGAGATGTTTCCTTCAAGACAGGAAGCATGGTAGCTAAGGCGCTCAAAGAGAACGGCCACAAAGTTATATTATTGGATGTATTTATGGGATATAGTGACAGGGAGGAGGACCTGACAGGTATATTTGACCGCGCGGACGAGATAAGCGTGCAGGTCAGCGATATTCCGACAGAGGCACCTGACCTCGCAAAGGTAAAGGCTTCCAGAAAGGACCAGTCACCTTGCTTCTTCGGACCAAATGTCATCAAGATGTGTCAGATGGCAGACATTGTTTTCATGGCACTCCACGGAGAAAACGGAGAGAACGGAAAGATACAGGCAGCATTTGACCTCTTCGGTGTCAAATATACAGGCAGCGATTATTTAAGCTCAGCCATCGCCATGAACAAGGAGACATCAAAGCAGTTCTTCCTTGCAAACGGTATACCTACTCCAAAGGGTATTTCCATGACAAGAGCGACCAGACAGGACGATATCACAAAGCTTGATCTGACACTTCCATGCGTGGTAAAGCCATGCTGCGGTGGTTCAAGCATCGGTGTCACCATCGTTAGGGATGCGGCAGAGTTCAAGGCGGCACTTGACGATGCCTTCAAGTGGGAAAATGAGCTGGTTATCGAGGAATTTGTACAGGGCAGGGAGTTCTCTGTCGGCGTTATCGAGGGCAAGGCTCTTCCTATTATAGAGATTGCACCGAAGGAGGGCTTCTACGATTATAAGAATAAATACAAGGCGGGCAGTACAGTAGAGACATGTCCGGCCGAGCTTCCTGAGCAGGTGACAAAGGATATGCAGCACTATGCCGAGGAGGTTGCGCGTGTTATCGGGCTTGACACATATTCACGCTCAGACTTTTTACTCAATGACAAAAATGAGATGTTCTGCCTCGAGGCAAACACACTGCCTGGCATGACTCCGACCAGTCTTCTGCCACAGGAGGCAGCGGTTATCGGCATGAGCTTTAATCAGCTCTGTGAGCATCTGATTGACATATCTTTGAAAAAATATGAGGTGTAGCATGTCGAATAAGTACATGAAGAATCTTACATTTGCAAATATTGCTAAAGCCTGCGAGGGCACATACATAGGCGATGAGACACAGCTCGATACGACAATCACCGGCGCAGTCATTGACAGCAGACAGGTGAAGGAGGGCTATCTTTTTATCCCGATAAAGGGAGAAAGGGTGGACGGACACAGATTCATTCCGACTGTGTTTGAGCAGGGGGCGGCAATTGTGCTCTCTGAGCATGAGCTGACGGATCCGGCAGGCCCATATGTGCTTGTTGAATCAACCACCGATGCCATGAAAAAGCTCGCGGCATTTTACAGAAAAAGCCTTGATATCAAGGTGGTGGGTATCACCGGAAGTGTCGGTAAGACCAGCACCAAGGAGATGATATCGTCAGTTCTTGAGCAGAAATACAGCGTCCACAAGACCGCAGGTAATTTCAACAACGAGATAGGCCTGCCACTCACCATTTTCGGAATCAGGGAAAGCCATCAGGTAGCGGTGCTCGAGATGGGCATATCTGATTTTGGCGAGATGCACAGACTTTCTACTATGTCTTGCCCGGATGTCATGGTCATCACAAATATCGGCTACTGCCATCTGGAGTTTTTGGGCGACAGGGATGGTGTGCTTAAAGCCAAGACAGAGTGCTTTGAGCATATGATGCCGGATGCGGTCGCAGTGCTGAATGCAGATGACGACAAGCTGGCCACAGTGCAGACGGTAAATGGAAAGCTTGCCATATACTATGGCAAGGAATCGGCTTCGGACGTTCATAAATCAGTATATACCACAAATATTGAAAACCTGGGCTTTGACGGAATGAAGGCTCATTTTGTCACTCCGGAGGGTGAGTTCGATGCACACATCCACATCCCGGGTGAGCACAATGTATACAATGCCATGGCGGCAGCAGCTGTCGGATTGCAGCTTGGCCTCACAATAGCTGAGATAAAATCAGGAATCGAGAAAGCAGAGACAATCGCAGGCCGTACCAATTTCATCAAAACGCATGGCATGACAGTGATAGATGACTGCTACAATGCAAATCCTGTATCCATGAAATCCTCTATCGAGGTGCTTTCACATGCAAAGGGCAGGACAATAGCAGTGCTTGGCGACATGGGAGAGTTGGGAAGTGATGAGAAAAAGCTGCACCATGAGGTAGGCGAAGCAGTTGGAGAGAATCATATCCATACACTTTTTGCCGCAGGAGAGCTGGCAAAGGAATATGCAGCCGGAGCAGCGGAGAAATCATCCGATGTAGACATCCACTATTTCGAGGATAGGTTGACCATGACACAGGAGCTTCTTTCATATGTGAAGGAGGGCGACACCATACTGGTGAAGGCATCGCACTTCATGGAGTTTCCGAAGGTAGTCGAGGCTCTGAGTGAGTAAAATTAGGTAAAATCAATCGGGTAGAAATTAATTCGATATTTAATAATTGCAAGGAATGGATATTCTCCAAGCCTCATAATATTATAAAAGAAAGAGAGAAAAATAATGGCACAGAATCCAATCGTAACAATCACAATGGAAAACGGCGATGTAATCAAGGCGGAGCTTTATCCGGAAATCGCACCAAACACAGTAAACAACTTTATCAGCTTAATCAATCACAACTTCTATGACGGAGTATGCTTCCACCGTGTAATCAAGGGCTTCATGCTTCAGGGAGGAGATCCTGACGGAAACGGTACAGGCGGCCCGGGCTATGAAATCAAGGGCGAGTTCACACACAACGGCTTCAAAAATGACTTAAAGCACACAGCCGGTGTACTTTCAATGGCACGTACCATGATACCTGACTCAGCAGGCAGCCAGTTCTTCATCATGCATCAGGATGCACCACATCTCGACGGCGAGTATGCGGCATTCGGCAAGGTAATCGAGGGCATGGATGTGGTAAACAAGATCGCAGAGGTGCGCACAGACTACATGGACAAACCACTTGAGGCTCAGGTCATGAAGACAGTTACAGTTGAGACCTTCGGAGTGGACTATCCGGAGCCGGAGACAGTTTAATGATAATAATTATTGATGAGGCAAGCGCAAAACTTGCCTCTTTTTACTATCATGACGAGATATTAAAGCTGCAGTGGAAGCGCGCAGCCAATATGTCATTTGCGTCAGACGAGTTGCATGATGAATTTCAGGAAAAACTGCAAGAAAAACTACCTGATGAGCTGCGGGAAAAACTGTATGTTGCGCTACCGGCAAATGAATCAATTAATGACTTCCAAAAAACAACGATACAAGAATATGCAGATAACACCGCGAAAGCTAATACGGGAAATCTAAGAATACCGAAAGCTCCCGCCGACTACATCTGGATAGTATCAAACAGGCAGCAGAAGCAAATAGCCGACTCACTCGGCATAGCATCAGTAGGAGAACCGCAGTGCGGCACGCACTATGCAGTCGAGAGCCTTGCAGAGCTTGATATTGAGTATCTGGAGCGGGTGCGCAGGCGGTATAATCATATCCCATGGGATATTGGCGAGACAGACAGATGCCTGATACGTGAGCTTTCACTGGCAGACCTTCCGGCGCTCTATGAGCTTTATGACAAGCCCGGCATGACAGACTTTGTGGAACCGCTTTACGACTACGAGACAGAGCTTGAATACCAGAAAGCATACATAGAGAACATGTATGACTTTTACGAGTATGGTATGTGGCTTGTGTTTTCAAAGGAAACAGGGAAGCTGATAGGACGGGCGGGACTTGAGCACAATGAAATGGGTTATATGATAGCACCGGAATTTCAGAACCTGGGCTATGCCACGGAGGTGTGCCGCTTTATCGTAGACTATGCGCGGAAAAACACAGACTTTGAGGAGCTCTACTGCCGGATAGATGAGAAAAATGTGGCATCGGTGCGTCTTGCAAAAAGACTTGGATTTGTCAGAAACGGACAAATCGGGAATGAGAGAAATACCGGTGGATTAGATAGGTATGTTCTTTCAATCTGACAGTTCATTATATATTTTATATGTTCAGCAGGAACAGCTCGGCAGGATTCATTCAGATATAAGAACTGAATAATTGCCTGATAGAAAGGAATGTGCATAAATATGGCGAAAATAGGAATTGTTATATGTAACTATAATAAACAAAATGATGTTATTGACTGTATACAGTCAGTTCTTGAATCAAAATATGAGGATTATCACATCTATGTTGTGGATAACGCATCGACAGACGAGTCGGTGAGGTTGATAAGAGAGTGTTACGGAAGCTGCGACAGGCTCACACTTATCGAAAACAGTGAAAATCTTGGAGGCTCTGGTGGCTTTAATACAGGGCTTCGCGTGGCGATGGCTGAGGGACACATGTATCTGATGTGCGTAGACAATGACGCACTGCTTGACGAAAACTGTATAGGAACACTTTCGGATTTCCTTGATTCACATGAGAAGGCAGGCATAGCGGCTGCAAAGATTTATCATACCGGGCAGGAAAATTATGTGCAGCAGTATGGCTCGTTCATAGATTATGATAATTACAGCGTGGACTCGACGTATCTAAATCATATAGAGGATGGTTCAATGCCTGATGTGGTATATTCTGATGCAGTCCCGGCATGCGCGCTCATGATAAGACGTACAGTTGTAGAACAGATTGGCGTCATGCCTGAGGAGAATTTCCTCTATTGGGATGACACCGAGTGGTGTGTCAGGTGCAGGGAGGCAGGCTACGAGGTTGCATCTGTAGGTGCAGCAGCGGCAAGTCATGCGATGGGGGCAAAAAAGGAGGATATTAATACATTTCCAACCTACTATGCATGGCGGAACTGGATCAAGTTCTTTTTAGACCATATTGATGAGGAAAGACTTTCAGATATGGCAGAGACATTTCTTGGCTCGATATTTGAGATAAACTACACAGATCTATATCGCGGGGAAGAAAACCGCTCAAAAACAGTTATGGCGGCATTAGATGATGCACTTCACAAAGTTATGGGAAAAGCGAAGGAGGACAGGATATTTAATCTGGAATTGACTTATGACGGGCTTGAGAGGGCGATAGGCGATAAGTCGGATATAGCTATAATGGCAGGTGAATTTCCGTTATATGCAGATGCACTTAAAGAAAAAATAAAAGTCATGTGGCCTGATAAAAGGGTTTACATTGTTGGTTTGCAGGATATTGACGAAGCATATGGTACAGCACATTTTCAACCGGATGCCACAATCACCATCTGTGAGAGTATTTTCAGGCAGGATGACCTCAGCCTTTCCACATATGTGATGGACCTGGATGGAAATGTACTGGTCGATGAGGATGACGTGCTCATGGTCATAAACTATAACTTCAGCCGCAGAAGTTTTATCTTTTCTATGAAGCCACTTTTTATGAGGCTTTCAAGGCAAAATTACGGATTTTAAAAAAATAGTAAAAAACATTGAAAAATATACAATTAGGCAATAAAATATAAACATAGTTTAACGATTTGGAGGACGAAAAAATGAAGAAATATGCATACGGAGTAGATATAGGTGGAACAACTGTAAAGATAGGCTTTTTCGAGACCACAGGAAAGCTTGTCGATACATGGGAGATTCCTACACGCACAGAGAATTCAGGCGAGCTCATCCTGCCTGATATCGCAGCATCCATCAAGGAGAATAACGAGAAGCATGGCATAGAGATGGGTGACATCGAGGGCGTAGGCATGGGAGTGCCGGGACCTATAAAGGATGACGGAACAGTATTGAAGTGTGTCAACCTCGGCTGGGGCGTGTTCAACGTGGCACAGTCACTCTCAGTACTGTGCGGCGGCATCAAGGTAAAGGCCGGAAACGATGCCAACGTAGCTGCACTCGGTGAGATGTGGCAGGGTGGCGGAAAGGGTCATCAGGATGTAGTCATGATCACACTCGGCACAGGCGTAGGCGGAGGAATCATCTGCGAGGGCAGAATCGTAGCCGGAGTAAACGGAGCAGGCGGAGAGATAGGACATATGCCTATGGTAGATGATGAGTCAGAGTGCTGTGGCTGCGGCAAGAAGGGCTGCTTAGAGCAGTATGCATCAGCAAACGGTCTTGTAAGAGTGGCAGAGAGATACATTGCAGCACACAGGGATGTGGCAACAAAGCTTGATTTAAATGCAGGCTTCACAGCCAAGGATGTATGCGATGCGGCAAAGGCAGGAGATGCAGCGGGCATTGCAGCAGTAGAGCAGTCTATGAAGCTTCTCGGCAAGGCAATGGCAGCAGTAGCATGCGTCATGGACCCTGAGGTATTTGTTGTAGGCGGAGGCCTCTCAAAGGCAGGAAGCATCATCATCGATACAGCAGCAAAGTACTATAAAGAGTATGCTTTCCATGCAAGCCGTGAGACAGAGATCAAGCTCGCCACACTCGGCAACTCAGCCGGCATGTATGGCGGAGTAAAGATGGTTATCGGCTAACAACATAAGATTGCAATTTTTAAAGAAATAAAATATAATGGCTACTAAAGATACACTACAATCGAGGTGAGACTATTGGCAGATTACTCAACAGAAGAATTAGAAAAAATAGCGGACAAATTTCGCTCAGATACCAGCGGTATAAGGGGAACAAAGGATTTTACGAGCCCGGAGGAGCTTTACGATGAGCTGAAAAAGGAAATCAAAAAGTACCATCCGTCGGATGATACGAGCCTTGTGGACAAAGCCTACAGGGTAGCTTATGATGCTCATAAGGGTCAGGCACGTAAGTCAGGAGAGCCTTATATCATACATCCGCTTTGTGTTGCCATAATACTCGCCGAGCTCGAGCTGGATAAGGAAACAATTGCAGCAGGTCTGCTCCATGATGTGCTGGAGGACACTATCATGACCATGGATGAGATGCGTGCAGAATTTGGAGACGATGTCGCACATCTGGTGGATGGTGTCACGAAGTTAAAGCACCTGCATCTGACAGACAGCACCAAGGATCCGAAGGATAAGAATGCGGACAGGCTTGAGATGCAGGCTGAGAATCTGCGCAAGATGTTTCTCGCCATGGCGAAGGATATCAGGGTCATCCTCATAAAGCTGGCAGACAGACTGCACAATATGCGTACACTCAAGTACCAGTCCAAGGAGGCACAGCAGCGTATCGCCAGAGAGACACAGGATATCTACTGCCCTATCGCACAGCGACTTGGTATCAGCAAGATAAAGATAGAGCTCGAGGACCTTTGTATGAAGTACCTCTATCCGGATGCCTACTACGATCTGGTAGAGAAAGTAGCCCTCAGAAAGACAGAACGTGACACCTACATCCAGGGCCTGGTAAACGATGTCAAGAAGTATGTTTCGGATGCCGGCATCAAGGCTGAGATATACGGCAGGGCAAAGCATTTCTTCAGTATATATAAGAAGATGGTCAATCAGGACAAGACTATAGACCAGATATATGATCTATTTGCCATCAGGATTCTGGTGGATACAATACCGGACTGCTACGCAGTGCTTGGTATCATACATGAGAAGTATAAGCCTATACCGGGTCGTTTCAAGGACTATATCGCCATGCCGAAGCAGAACATGTACCAGTCGCTTCACACGACACTCATAGGCCCGAGCGGACAGCCGTTTGAGATACAGATTCGTACCTACGAGATGCATCGTACTGCTGAGTACGGTATCGCAGCGCACTGGAAGTACAAGGAAACAAACAACGGCAATGCCACTACCACCACTGTCACAGAGGAGGAGAAGCTCAGCTGGCTGCGCCAGATACTCGAGTGGCAGCAGGATATGTCGGATAATAAGGAGTTTATGACTTTATTAAAGAGTGATTTAAATTTATTCTCCGACAATGTATTTGCATTCACTCCATCCGGCGATGTAAAGAACCTGCCAAAGGGCTCCACACCTATAGACTTTGCCTACAGCATACATTCTGCGGTCGGCAACAAGATGGTCGGTGCCAAGGTAAACGGCAAGCTGGTGCCGATAGACTATGTCATCAAAAACGGTGACCAGATAGAGATAATCACCTCACAGAACTCCAAGGGACCAAGCCGTGACTGGCTCAAGGTCGTAAAGAGCACACAGGCTAAGAACAAGATCAACCAGTGGTTCAGAAGTGAGCTCAAGGAGGAGAATATACAGCACGGCAAGGATCTGATAGCAGCCTATGCCAAGGCAAAGGGTATCAACTTTGCTGAGATAAACAAGCCTGAGTATCAGGAGAAAATACGCCGCAAATACGGCTTCCACGACTGGAACTCATGCCTTGCAACCGTCGGTCACGGCGGACTCAAGGAGAGCCAGATAGTCAACAGGATGTACGACGAGTACAAGAAGGATCATGTGGTGCCGGTGACAGATGCAGATGTGCTTGGCAGCATCGCAGAAAAGCAGCAGGCAGCAGCAGGTATACAGCCGGAGCACAAGTCAAAGAGCGGCATTGTGGTACACGGACTCTATGACGTGGCAGTGCACTTCTCGAAGTGCTGCAATCCTGTTCCGGGAGATGAAATCGTGGGCTTTGTCACAAGAGGACGAGGCATCTCCATCCACAGGACAGACTGTGTGAATATCATCAATCTGTCCAAGATAGAAAAGGACAGGCTCATAGAAGCAGAGTGGCAGGATACAGCCCTCATGGACAACGGTGCCGAGTATCAGGCAGACCTAAAGATATTCTGTCATGATAGGCCGGGACTGCTCGTAGATATCACAAAGATATTTACCGAGAAGGAAATCAATATCAGTGGTATCCAGTCCAAGACCAGCAAGCAGGGCATCGCTACAATCGAGGTATTTTTTAATATCAAAGGCAGGGACCAGATAAAGGTTCTAGTGGAGAAGCTCAGACAGATAGAAAGTGTAATAGACGTAGAGAGGACCACCGGCTAAATCCCGGTGGTTCTTGCGTGAAGCATAACATATAACAGACAAGGAGTACACTCATATGGTAAATATGAAGATAGACCACTTCGTAGTGGGACCGGTGCAGACCAACTGCTACTTTGTCACCAATATAAAGACAAAGGAAATGATAATAATAGACCCTGGCGCGTGTGCTAATCAGCTCGCCAAAAAGGTGGATGAGTCAGGCGCAAAGCCTGTAGCAATACTGCTCACACACGGACACTTTGACCATGCCACTGATGCAAAGCCGCTCGCAGACCACTACGGCATCAAGATATATATCCATGAGGCAGACAAAGCCACACTCGATGACCCGCAGCTCAATGTCAGCTACATGATGGGGCAGTCAAAAACATTTTATGCAGATATATTTTTGAAGGATAAGCAGGAGCTTGACATCGCAGGTTTTCATATAGTAGTGCTTCACACACCGGGGCATACACCGGGCGGCTGCTGCTATTATTTCCCATATGAGGACGTGATCTTTACAGGAGATTCGCTGTTTTGCGGCTCAATCGGACGTACGGATTTCAAGGGCGGCAGCATGTCAGACCTTGTGCGCACGGTGAAGGAAAAAATCATGACACTGCCTGAGCATACAGAGGTGTACCCGGGCCACAACGACACAACAACCATAGAAAACGAGAGGATGTATAACCCTTACTTATGATAGTAGTAGTATTTAATAAACCGGATTTTGAATATGATGTGCACTCACTGCTCAAGGAGTTCTTCCCGCTGGAAGATGTGCAGATGTACTATAGCTGCCCACCTGATGAGGTGGAGGGGAAAAACTTAGCTTGCACACACCACGAGATGACAGATGATGGCGTAAAGGAATTTGCGGATGCATCACAGGTATTTAAGATAGACTATGTGGGCGATGAAATTGCAGTGGAGTGGACGTTGAATATGGCCGGCGGAAATAATTCCATGATAGGTGAGATGCAGCAAGCCGACGAAAGTGACATTAAAACAGACGGAGAAAGTATCTGCACAAAAATATCTGTGACCGGCACAGACCGCAAGGAAACCAAAAACCGCCTCAAGCTCGCCCTGTATTCCATGATAGAAAAGGGCACAGGAAAGAGCCTTCCGTGGGGCACACTCTCAGGCATCAGACCGACCAAGATAGCCATGAAATGCATAGAGGACGGCATGAGCGATAAGGAAACCTACGACTATCTTAAGAAAACCTACCTTGCAAGCGATGAGAAAATCGACCTCTCAATAGGCATAGCAAAGCGTGAGAAGGCACTGCTCGACAAGGTGGACTATGACAATGGCTACAGCCTGTACATAGGTATACCATTCTGCCCGAGCACCTGTGCATACTGCTCGTTTACCTCATACCCGCTCGGTGTGTGGAAAAACCGCGTAGACGATTACCTCGATGCACTCGAGAAGGAGATAGACTACACAGCACAGAAATTCTACCACAAGAAGCTAAACTCCATCTACATAGGAGGCGGCACACCGACCACACTAAGCCCTGCGCAGCTTGACAGGCTTATCAGAAAAATCAAATGCAGCTTTGATTTAAAGGACTGCCTGGAATTTACCGTGGAGGCAGGCAGACCGGACTCCATCACGAGAGAAAAGCTCCTGGCACTAAAGAAAAACGGCATCAGCCGTATATCAGTAAATCCACAGACCATGAAGCAGCAGACGCTTGATATAATAGGAAGACACCACACAGTAGACGATACGATACAAAGCTTCAAGCTCGCGCGTGAGCTGGGTTTTGACAACATAAACATGGATCTCATCATGGGACTTCCCGAGGAGACACTCGATGATGTAAGGCATACAATGGAGCTGGTGAAGGAGCTGGCGCCTGACAACGTCACTATCCACTCACTCGCAGTAAAACGAGCTGCAAGACTCACCATCTTCAAGGACCGCTACAGCGATATGCAGATGGTCAACACTCAGGAGCATATGGATCTCTGCGCAGCCTACTGTAAGCAGATGGGGCTTGAGCCATACTACCTCTACAGACAGAAGGGCATGGCAGGCAATATGGAAAACGTAGGCTATGCGGCAAAGGGCAAGGCCGGCGTATACAACATACTTATCATGGAAGAAAAACAGACCATCGTAGCATGCGGAGCCGGAGCAAGCACCAAGCGCGTCTGGCCGGTACCGAATCCGGATGGCACACACCGCATCGACAGATGTGAGAATGTCAAGGATGTAGGGCAGTATATCGCAAGGGTTGATGAGATGATTGAGAGGAAGATAAAGCTCTTTGAGGAGTAAAATATCAATGCAGGCTTATATAAATAACAATTAAATTATCAAATACAACTTAAAATTAGATATTATAACCAAAAATTTTGACATTTATTGACAAAACAATACCCTAAGTATATTATGTTAATAGTAAATTTTTGCGTAAAATAAAATCGGGGGGGGGTAGGCAGATGCCAACCCCTTTCATTGGATATATTGGGAGTATATTCAGTTTATGGGGAATAACCTATTAAATATAGAAGAGGGAAGAAAATGAGCAAAGAACATAAGAAAACATTCGAACACTGGGAAGTAGTAACGTTATTATTGATGATTTATGACTTTATGGCTGTCGCTATATCGTATTTTGTAGCATTATGGGTACGTTTTGACTGTAAATTTTCATCAATAGAAACGATATATCTTCATACATATTATAAGAGTATCCTGTTTTATGCAGCTTTTTGTGTGATCGTGTTTTGGTTCATGCGTCTGTATAAGAGTATTTGGAGATTTGCAAGTTATTCAGAGTTAATGCGTGTGACAGCTGCGACTTTAATCAGTAGCATTGTTTATGCGGTTACTCTGACAGGATTTGTGCTAAGAATGCCAATCTCCTATTTTATAATAGGTATGGTATGCCAGTTTATCACGACGTTAGGAATCCGTTTCTCTTATCGTTTTATTATTCTCTTGCGAGGAAGAGCGAATAAGAATGAAAACGAAAAGAAAGTCATGCTGATTGGTGCAGGAGCTGCAGGACAGCTGATTTTTCGCGATATCAAAAATGCAAAAGAAACGAATGAGATAGTTGCTTGCTTTATTGATGATAATCCAAATAAGTGGGGCAGATATATTGACAATGTGCCTGTGTTTGGTGGCAGAGACCGAATCATGGAAGCGGTAGAAAAATTCAATATTGATAAAATTTATATGGCTATACCGAGTGCAAAACCGGAAGAGAAGAGAGATATCTTAAGTATCTGCAGTGAAACATCTTGTGAACTTATGAATCTTCCGGGCATGTATCAGCTATATACCGGAGAAGTATCTGTCAGCAGGATGAAAAAGGTACAGATTGAAGATTTATTAGGAAGAGATCCGATTAAACCGGATATGTCAGAAGTATTCGATTATATAAAAGGAAAGGTTGTACTTATTACAGGTGTTGGTTCCATCGGTTCGGAATTGGCAAGACAGATTGCATCACATCAGCCGAAGCATCTGATTCTATTTGATATATATGAGAACAATGCATATGATATTCAATTGGAACTTAGAAAGAAATATCCGGAACTGAAGCTTGATACCCTTATTGGATCTGTGCGAGACAGCAGAAAGATATTTCAGGTGTTTGAGCAGTACAGACCGGAAATCGTATATCATGCAGCAGCACACAAACATGTTCCGCTCATGGAAGATAGTCCTTGTGAGGCAATCAAGAATAATGCAATCGGAACATACAAGACAGCATATGCAGCTATGGCACATGGCTGTAAGAAGTTTGTATTAATCAGTACAGACAAGGCTGTAAATCCAACGAATATAATGGGCGCATCTAAGCGCCTGTGTGAAATGATTATTCAATCATTTGCAGCAAAAATCAAAGAGGGAAAGGCATACGAAGTGCCACAGCTGTTTACGCATGGAATGAATGATGTAATTACAGCACCGGAAATTGTAGAAGCATTAAAGACAGCACAGACAGAGTTTGTTGCTGTTCGATTTGGTAATGTACTCGGTAGTAATGGATCTGTTATTCCAATCTTTAAAAAACAGATTGAAGCAGGTGGACCGGTAACAGTTACGCATCCGGATATTATCCGTTATTTTATGACGATTCCAGAGGCAGTAAGTCTTGTACTTCTTGCCGGTACTTACGCAAAAGGCGGAGAAATCTTTGTTTTGGACATGGGAGAACCGGTAAAGATTGATACATTAGCAAGAAATCTCATAAGATTATCCGGTTACACACCTGATGTGGATATTAAACTGGTATATACTGGACTTCGGCCAGGAGAAAAGCTCTATGAGGAAAAACTTATGGCAGAAGAAGGACTCAAGAAGACAAAAAATGATTTGATTCACATTGGTTGCCCAATTCCGTTTGATATCGAAGAGTTTTTACAGCAATTGGATGGACTACTTGAAGCTGCTTATAAAAATAAGGATGATATGAAAGAGAGAGTACAGAAAGTGGTAACTACTTATCATCCAGCATAAGATAATTACTACAATTAGTAAAGTTACTAAACGGGGAAAGAAGGAAGAAAATCAAATGGCTTTTGAATATAAAGGAAGATTTGAAAAGTTTGAAAATAAAGTGTGGCTCTCATCACCAACAATGTATCCTGACTCTATGCAATATGTGATGGAAGCCTATGAGACAAACTGGATGTCTACTGTTGGTGCTAATATTAATGAAGTAGAAAAAATAGCAGCAGATGTATCAGAAATAAAATATGCTGTAGCATTATCTTGTGGAACAGCTGCACTTCATTTGTGTATGAAATTAGCCGGAGAAAAATTATATGGAAAGGCACCGATTGGAACGGGAGCTTTACATAACAAACGTGTATTTTGTACAGACATGACATTTAATGCAACTTTAAATCCTGTGGTATATGAAGGCGGTATTCCAGTATTCATTGATACAGAGTATGATTCTTGGGGAATGGATCCAGCAGCTTTGGAAAAGGCATTTGAGATGTATCCTGAGGTAAAATTAGTTGTTTATGCTGAGTTGTATGGCTTTCCGGGGAATGTAAAGCAGATTAAAGAGATATGTGAAAAACATGGAGCTTTATTAGTAGAAGATGCTGCAGAAGCTATGGGAGCATCATGGGAAGGAAAACAGTGTGGCTCTTACGGCGATTATGCTGCGATATCATACAATGGAAACAAGATCATTACAGGATCAGCCGGAGGGTGTCTTTTAACCAATTCACTCGAAGATGCAAATCAGGCACGTAAATGGTCTACACAGGCCAGAGAAAATGCCGCATGGTATCAGAATGAGGAAGTAGGATACAATTACCGAATGAGCAATGTAATTGCAGGAGTAATAAGAAAGCAGTATGAACATTTAAAAGACCATATTTCTCAGAAGAAAAATATATATGAGAAATATCGGGATGGTTTAAAAGGCCTTCCTGTAAAAATGAATCCATTCGATCAGGCAAAAGCCGAACCAAATTATTGGCTTAGCAGTATGCTCATAGATGAAGATGTAATGTGCAGACAGGTAAGAAGTGAGACAGAAGCACTTTATGTATCTGAAAAAGGGAAAAGCTGCCCAACAGAAATATTAGAGGCAATCAGCAGTATCAATGCTGAGGGACGACCAATTTGGAAACCAATGCATATGCAGCCAATGTATAGAATGCACGAGTTTGTAACAGTAAATGGTTCCGGAAGAGCGAAAACCAATGCTTATATTGCTGGTGGAATCAAAGATGTGGGAGCAGATATATTCCAAAGAGGATTGTGCTTACCGTCCGATAATAAGATGACTGCAGAACAGCAGGATAGGATTATTGATATTATTTGTGCATGCTTTGAATAAAATTGTGGCAATAGGGAGAATAATGTGTCTAAAGGAAAGATAATAGCTTGGATAATTGTTGGAGCGGTTAGTGCGATGACTGTGGCAGCAAAAATAATGAAGAAGAAGGCAGAAAAAACTACATATAAAGCAAACATTATGGAGCCTGTTGTTGCACGAAAGAAAGGATTTTATGAGAAATATATTAAGAGGGCAATTGATATAGTTTGCGCAACAGGGGCGATTTTTGTGTTTAGCCCTTTATATTTGGGAGTGGCATTGCTTGTTAAATTAAAATTAGGTTCTCCAGTTTTATTTACACAGGATCGTCCAGGACTAATTGGAGCTGATGGAAAAGAAACTATCTTTAAAATGTATAAATTTCGTTCCATGACAGATGAAAGAGATGAGAATGGGGAACTATTGCCAGATGAAGTGCGACTTACTAAATTTGGTAAATGGTTGAGAAATACTAGTCTTGATGAACTACCAGAGGCATTTAATATTTTAAATGGTACAATGTCTGTTATAGGACCACGGCCTCAGCTAGTGAGAGATATGGTGTTTATGACAGATGAACAGAGGCTACGTCATACTGCGAAACCTGGGTTAAGTGGTTTGGCACAAGTAAATGGACGTAATGCTATTTCTTGGGAAGATAAATTAAAGTGGGACTTAAAATATATAAAAAATGTTAGCTTTGGTGAAGATGTAAAGATTGTATTAAAAACAATTAAAAAATGTTTTTGGAAAAAAGAAGGGATTACTCAAGATAATATGGCAACAGCAGAAGATTTTGGAGACTATCTTTTGAATAATAAAAAAATCGATAAAGTGGTTTATAATAAAAAACAAGTGGAAGCAAAAAAAATTTTAAATAATAAAAGTGAAGGTGGAAAAAAAGTATTAATAGTTGCAAGTGTCATTTCATTTATTGAATGGTTTAATAAAGAGAATGTTGAGTATTTGCGTAATCACCTCTCTTGTGAAGTTCATATTGCTTGTAATATGGATTATATGGAAGATACAGATGAAAATCGTACAAATATATATTTGAAGGAACTTAATAAAAAAGGCGTTTTTCTGCATAATATTCACTTTGCACGTAGTCCGTTCGATAAAAATAATATAGTTGCATACAGAAAATTAACAAAGTTAATTAGTGAAACGCATTTTAATTTAATTCACTGTCATACACCTACAGCTTCAATACTGACAAGATTAGCGGCAAGAAGATCTAGAAAAAAGGGAACGATAGTCATGTATACATGCCATGGTTTTCACTTCCATAATGCAGCATCTAAGAAAAATTGGATTATTTATTATCCAATAGAAAAAATATGTTCTAGATTATGTGATTATATAGTGACAATAAATAAGGAAGATTATAAAAGAGCATTACAATTCAATTCAAAAAATGTAAGATATATTCCTGGTGTTGGAGTTGATATTGAATTGATAAGAAACACAAATGTAGATAAGAAACAATATAAACACAAATTAGGTATACCAGAAGACAGTATAATGATACTATCAATTGGTGAAATGATAGAACGAAAAAACCACGAAGTTATTATTCGGGCATTAGGAAAAATAAAAGATAATAATATATATTATTTGATTTGTGGTAAAGGACCATTGAAAGAGAAACTTAAAATGGTAGCAAGAGAGTGTGGAATAGCTGATAATGTTATTTTTTTAGGATTCAGAAAAGATATTCCAGAATTATGTAATACGGCAGATATTAGTGCGTTTCCATCAAGAATAGAAGGATTAGGACTTGCAGGAATAGAGGCAATGGCCGCAGGAGTTCCACTAGTGTCGTCTAATGTGCATGGGATACTTGATTATGTAATTGATGGAGAGACTGGTTATACATGCAATCCAGATGATATAGAGGGATTTGCGGTCGCAATAAATAAATTAGCTACAGATGAGAATCTTAGAAATGAAATGAGTAAGAAATGTGTAGAAGCAGTTAGACCATTTGAGTTAAATCATGCCCTAAGTGAAATGTGGAAAATATATGATGAAATATTGTTATAATATACATGATAAGGGTAGAAGCAATTTAATAAGAAATAAGAGTATTGTGGATGGAATTGAAGTATGAGAAAAGTAAGATCAGATATAGTGTGTTAAAATAGTATGTTGGATATTTATAATGATATTTTAAATTGAAAGGCATAAATTAATGAAAAATAAAGTTGGATTAGTTATAGTTACATATACTGTTAATTATGGAACATATCTTCAAGCATTTGCAACTCAAGAAGCAATAAGAAATTTGGGATATGATACAAAAATTTTAAATATTGATAGTGTTATATCAGATGTATCAAAAGCGAGGAAAAGATATTTCATAGGCCAAATTTTTAATTTGGCAGAAGTGAAAAGTTATATGGGGACAATAGAAGCTATTATTCAGAAGAAGATTAATGGTCGTTATCGCGATTACTATTATCACCGTGAAAAATGCTTTGATCAATTTTATGATAAATATTTTGATATTGGACCAGTATGTGATTCATGGAAAGGGCTAAGTGATTATTGTAAAAATTTTACATCCATAGTGGTGGGAAGTGATCAGTTATGGAGACCAGCGAATATTGCTGGAAATTATTATACACTTAATTTTGTACCAGAAGAAATTAATAAAGTTGCATATGCGACAAGCTTCGGTCTTGCAGAAGTACGAAAGAAGCAAAGAAAAAATGTGGAGATATTTCTTAATCGTATTCAACATCTCAGTTGTAGGGAAGAAAGTGGAGTAAAGATAATTAAAAGCCTTACAAATAGAGATGCTTCTTTAGTTTGTGATCCAACACTTCTTTTAAAAAAAGATGATTGGGAGAGATATATTGAAATTAAACCGATTATATCTGGAGATTATATTTTAACATATTTGTTATCGAATAATAAGGAACATAGAAAGTATGTAAAAAAACTCGCTAAAATGACAAATTGTAAAATCGTTGGTATTCTACATGGCGCTGGATATGTGAGGGGGGATGAGTCATTTGTAGATGAATATCCTAAAGAAATTGGACCATTTCAATTTTTGAATCTCATTAAATATGCAAAATTTATATGTACAGATTCATTTCATGGATGTGTTTTTTCAACTATTTTCGAAAAAAATTACTATGCATTTAAAAGATTTTCTGATAAGGACAAAATGTCTACAAATTCAAGGGTGACTAATTTGCTAGAGAGGTTTAATTTAATGAATAGACTAGTAGAAGATTATAAGAAAATTGATTTGTCTTCAATTAATTATAGCGAGGTAAATGCAAGAGTAAATAAATTTAGAAATGATTCTATTGACTATTTAGAGCAAGCGTTACGGTGTAAAGAAGAGGAAATTTAAATGATTAATTTTTCAATGATTGAATGTGTAGGATGTACGGCATGTGCATCCATTTGCCCAAAAAATATTATATGTATGAAAAAAAATGAAGAAGGTTTTCAACAGCCTCATATAGAAGAAAAAGATTCTTGCATCGAATGTGGATTATGCGAACGGGTATGTCCTATTTTAAATAATCAAAAAGAAACAAAAAATAATCATGAAATTGCGTATATTGTGCAAAATAAAGATACTACAATTAGAAAAGAAAGTGCATCCGGAGGGATGTTTTCTGCAATTGCAATGTCTGTGCTAAAAAAAGGTGGGGTAGTGTATGGAGCAGCATATGATTCAGACTATACTGTTAGGCATGTAAGGATAAGCGAACAAGAAGAACTTTGGAGATTACGAAATAGTAAATATGTTCAAAGTAATTTAGATGGTGTATTCCAAATGGTAAAAAAAGATTTAATTGATGACAGACAAGTATGTTTTAGTGGAACACCTTGTCAAGTGGAAGGAATAAAATGTTATTTGGGAAGAGAATACAAAAATCTCTTATTAGTAGATTTTGTTTGCCATGGAGTAAGTTCACCATTAATATGGGAAAAATATTTAGAAACAGTAAAAAAATATCGTCCTGAGCATATTTATTTTAGATGGAAACACTATGGATATAAGTATTCTACAATGTCCGTTTTTGATAAAGATAAAAATGAAGTATACTTTTCTGGTGTTGAAACAGATAAGATGTTGAGAGCATATTTTACAAATAATTGTGACAGAGAGAGCTGTTATAATTGTAAATTTAAAAAGAGATATAGACAATCAGACTTAACAATGTGGGATTGTTTTCAACCACGCTTTTTTAATAAACAGTTTGACGACGATTTAGGAACTTCTTGTGTATTAATTAATTCAAAAAAAGGTCGTAAACAGTTTGAACGGATTAAACAAATGCATCTTTTAAACATATTTCAGGTAAATCCAGATGAGTTAACTAAGGGAAATAACGAATTGGTCAATTCAGTTAAACGTGGAACTTTTCGAGATACAATATTATTTGATGCTACGAAGATGGAAGCAGAAGAATTGTTTGAAAAATATTTTCCAGATACTGTTATGCAACGATTAAAAAAGGCTTTGAGAATCCTGTTAATAAAAACAAAATTATATTCTTTTGTAAAATATATTATTTATTCTATAAGGAGGAAGAAAAGTTAGAAATGAAAAAAGTGTTGCAAGTAATGGATGGTTTGGGGCGTGGCGGAGTTCAAACTTTTGTAATGAATAACATAGAAGAATTGTATAATAATGATATTATTTGTGATTTTATGATAAGAAGAAATAATAGCGTTTATACTGAAGAAATTGAGAAATATGGCGGGAAAATAATTTTAACTGCAAAATTCCCACAACATATACTATTAAATTGGATCCAAACAAAAAGATATTTAAAAAAACATTCGAATGAATATTGTGCAATACATGTTCATGCCAATGCATTGTTATATTTGCTACCACTAAAGTTTGCAAAAAAGTATGGTATCCCAATAAGAATAGTGCATAGCCATAATACGCAGACAAGAATTCCTATTTTGAAAAGCGTACATTTATTCAACCGAAAAAGAATAGGAAAATTATGCACAAATTATTTTGCGTGTGGAAAAGATGCAGGGGAATGGATGTTTGGAAAACAAAGGTATGATATTATCAAAAATTGTATAGACGAAAAAAAATTTGGTTTTAATGAGAAAAATAGAGCTGTTGTTCGGCATGAATTTTCAATTTCTGATAGTAGTATATTGATTGGACACGTGGGAGCTATAAATAGGCAAAAAAATCATACGTTTATAATAGATATATTTAAAGAATATTTAAATATTCATAAAGAAGCAAAATTGATTCTTTTTGGTGTTGGTGACTTGGAAGATAATATCAAACAAAAAGTAAAGAACTTAGGACTTGAAGATAATGTGATTTTTGCAGGGGCGAGGGGAGATATATATAAATATTATCATGCAATGGATGCATTTTTATTTCCATCATTATTTGAGGGGCTACCATTCTCATTAATTGAGGCTCAAATGACTGGTCTACCTTCTCTTGTTTCTGATGTTATTACAGATGAATGTGTAGTTACAAATTTGATATATAAGATGAGCTTGGAACAAAAAGCCATTGAATGGGCATATAAATTAGAGGAATTAGTAAATATGAATGTTAATAGAATCGATTATAGTAAAATCGTAAGTGATGCTGGCTATGGAATCAAGTCATCAGCAAAAAAACTTGCTGATGTATATAATGGAAGATAGGGTATGAATTTAAGAAAGTAGTTTACAATTGAAAAATTGAGGGAATGTCATGTCTAGAGTTGCTTTGCAGGTGTAGGTAAGATTTATATTTGTGAGATTTCTTGTATTCTTCATTATTTCAAACGATTTCTTAATAACCTGACAGTATTTACTTGGTACCGGAATATTCGCATTTGGATTATTATTGGAGGAAAATAAATTGAAAATAGGAATATTAACATTTCATAGAGCATATAATTATGGGGCTTTTTTACAAAGTTTTGCATTATCTAGTGAATTAATAAAGCTTGGTTATAATGTGGAAATTATTGACTATATGCCACTTACTTTGATGAATGGATATCGACCAATTAAGGTAATCGAAAAAAATGGGATAGAAACAAAGCATCCATCAATTTATTTTATAAAAAACATTATATTTAAAATATTGAATTATGACTATATAGTAAAGAAAAATTCATTTGATAAAATACGAAATAAGTACATTTGGATGGATATGGACAAAATACCTGTGTCAAGTGAAAATACTATTTCAGATAGCGAGGATGAATTAAAAAAAATAGCAGATAACTGTTATGATATGATAATTGTTGGAAGCGATGCAGTTTGGAATGATTTTCAAACAAATTGTCCATATATTTATTATTTAGATAACATTGAATGTAGATATAAAGTATCATATGCTGCATCCGCATATGGAATGAGTTATGAAAAAAAATCGCAACAACAATTAAAACGTATTTCTAAAAATCTTGATATGTTTAATTTAATATCGTGCCGTGATGAGTATACAGAGAGAGAAGTATCAAAATTAACGAATCAAAAAGTATATCATACATGTGACCCTACATTATTTTTAAATATGAGTATATTTGATGAATATGCTGGGGCAGCAAAGAAAAAACTTTTGGATGCTGGTGTAGATTTTCAGAAAAAATTAATCTTTTTAATGGGAGATAGAAATATCGGAAGATTATTAAAAAAATTGGTGAAAAATGACTATATGCTAGTAGGTATATATAATTATAACCAATATGCTGATGTAAATGTTCCAACACTTACTCCATTTGAGTGGGTTGCTTCTTTCAGGTATTTTGAATTTACAGTTACTAGTTATTTTCATTGTTCTATTTTTTCAATGCTGAATCATGTACCTGTTATAGGAATTGATAAATTAACTGCATTTTCTATTAAGCATAAATCAAAGTTAGAAGATCTTTTTGAAAGATTAGGAGTTAAAGATACTTATTTTACAAGTAATATAGAAGCAGAGGAATTTGCAAAAGCAATCAAGATTGTTAATAAAAGAAAATTTGATTTAAAATGGATTGAAGCGTTGGATTTAGCAATTATAAATGAAAAGAAAACCGGAAAACAATTTTTAAAAATGATAAGTGATTTAGAATACAGTGAGATTAATAATGAATTATAATGCCAAAATTTCAAAAACTATATTGTCCCTATACATATTACTTCTTCCAATATTAAGGTATTATAACCTGCCTGGAGGAAATAATCTTTATTTACTAATAGCGAATATAATAGTGATATATTTAATTGTTAGAAAGCGATATATTATTATAAATAACAAACTTACAAATGGTGCATGTTTATTTATTATATGGGCAAGTGTTATTTCTTTCATCGCATACAATCTTTCAGAATACCATGAGTTCGTACAAAAGACTTCAGCTAATAATTTAATAGTGCTATGTGATTGGGTATTTATTGCGGTTGCATGTTGCCATGAAATAATTGATTATGATAATTTTGTTAATATTTATAAATGGATATGCTATATTTTGTTGGTTTATATATTTCTGCAAATAGTAGGAATTCATATTCCGGGTTTTACTATGACAGGCCGAATTTCTTTTTTGGATGTTGCAAGTGAATATAGTATACGAGGAAGAAATTTTGGCGTCTATCCTAGCGGTATGTTTACTAGGTATTCTTCTTTATTTATTGAGCCATCACATTTTTCACAGTATATGGCACCATTTTTATGTCTTTCCTTATTTGGATATAAGGATATAATTAATAAAAATTTGATTATTGCAGGAATGGTATCCGCATTAATGATAATGAGTATTTCTGGAACAAGTATAATAATTGTAATGATTATATGGATATATTATATGTTTACAGAAATGAAGCATATAACAAAAACAAAGATTGTGTTGTTAGTCGCGTTGATTATAGCATTTTTGTTTTGTATAGTTTTAGCAATGCAAAATGCAGGGATTATTAGCATGTTAGAGAGGATGTCGAATTCAAGTGATAATAAGGTGGTTGATAGAGTTACAAGAGGGTTCCAAGTTTTTTTAAGATTACCAATTATACAAAAAATATTTGGAATAGGATATCAATGTATATATCCAGCTTCAAAAGTATATGGTATAGAAGTAGGATATAGCGTAGCAGACAATGTAAAAGAATATGTTAATGATGTAGCGTCCATTCTTGTATCATTTGGATTAATAGGGTTTATGCCTATTGGATATATGGTATGTAGAGGTTTTATGGGGGCTAAAAAGAGAGAAATAGCTGTTTATATAGCTAGTTTGGCAATCTGTTTATCAGATTGTACTTTTGGTGCAATGTGGTTATTGTTAATTTGTATATGCATTTCTGTACATAAGAATAGATTATAAATTAAATGATATATATGGGATTAAGTGTGTTGTTAGTTAAGCTTAAGGAAATTTCTTTTGATGATCATTGTAGCACAGAATGAATCATAATTTCGAAATATTTAATGGATAAGTAAATTAGACAAAGGCTGGTCAAAAGATATTTCCCATAGTTTATGTTTCATCAGAATTTAAGATGTAGCGTGTGTCAATAAAGCATACATTGAAGTACATGCGAGCCATGCATTGATGATAACTTTTGCAATCATTGAGTTATACTATAAAGAAAGGAAAATGTGATAATTTTTATTTAAATTATCATATAAAGTAAAAATGGAATACAAGAAAATATTATTGCTTCAAGTGGATTCAATAATGAAATATCCACCAACAATATCTCTCATTCATGAGTTAGACAAATTAGGTAAAGAAGTATATGTGTTCACAACGCAAGTAGATGAGCATTTAAAAAACGTGTTACCTAAAAAAACTAGATTAATAAAAATTGGAAATGATTATAAGTATTCTGCAAGTAGAGTTCATAAAGTGATTGAATTGATCAATATACGTAAGGAATGTTGGAGGCAAATTGATAGATATTATGACACAGAATCAATATTATGGATTATGTCTAATATTACTATTAAACATTTAGGTGATAGATTATTGAAATATAATTATAATTTACATCTTTTTGAGTTGGTAGACAGTTTATATTATTTTGGAAAATTTAGACTAGCAAAGATTAATCTTAAAGAGTTATGTAAAAGAGCAAATAAGGTGATTGTGTGTGAATATAACCGAGCACATATAACAAAGACATGGTTCGAGCTTGAAAATCTTCCAATAATAATAACTAATAAAGCAGCACCAAATAAGATAGAAAAAAAGTCTTCAATTATTCATGACAAAAAGGGTAAAGAAGTCCTTCAATCGATTAATGGAAAGAAGATTATTCTATATCAAGGGATTGTGGATAAAGAAAGACCAATTGAAATTATAGCGGAAGCAATTGAACAACTTTCGGATGAATTTGTATTTTTAGTTATGACAGGAAGTTGTTGTGATCAATTAAAAAGATATAAAAAGACGATAGTTATACCATTTGTTGCGCCTCCATATCATTTAGAAATTACCAGCCATGCTTATATAGGAATACTTATATATACACCTGTGTATGGAAGTTTTTCTTCACCTCTGAATGCAATTTATTGTGCACCAAATAAATTATATGAATATTCACAATTTGGATTGCCTATGATGGGAAATGATATACCTGGGTTAAAGTATACAATTGAATATAAGAAAATGGGAATATGTGTTGAAAAACTAGAAATAGAAGAAATAAAAAAAGCCATTAAAGTTATTGAGGACTCATACGGTGAATATTCAAAAAATGCACAAAGATTTTATAAACAATCTTCTAACGAAATGGCTATTATTGAGGCGTTGACTATTAAAAACTGATGTTGTTATATGAATTATTTGTTATTAGCAAATCGATTTAGTTAATTTGGTTCTTAATATCATTATGTCATTTTAATATAAGAACGACATATTCTGTGATGGTTATGTATTTGTGTAGATGTTTGTTTGATAAATTAGAGATAGTATGTTTCATGGAAGGTAAATAGTAAGAATGGATGCAAATATAAAGACAAAACGATATAAAAATTTATTTTCAGATACAATAGCATTTGCAGTTAGCAATTTTGCTTCTAAAATATTAGTCTTTTTGTTAGTTCCATTGTATACTTCGGTGTTATCAACAAATGATTATGGAATAGCTGATTTAGTTACTAATACCGTAAATTTATTATATCCAATTCTTACATTAAGCATAATGGAAGCGACACTTAGGTATTCATTTGATAGTAATATAGCAAAAGATGAAGTACTTTTGAATTCTTTGATTGTAATTATAATTGCTGAAGGGGTTCTTATTTGTATTACACCAATTACTAAAAGTTATATTGGTGAGTTACAAGAGTATTGGATTTGGCTATTAATTATTTTTTTTGGATTTAATTTACAACAGGTATTATCACAATTTGTTAAGGGAATTGGTAACACAAAAATATTTGCAAAATCAGGGATAGTACAAACATTAGTAGTTGTTATATCTAATATCATAGGATTACTTATTTTAAATGGCGGATTGAAAGCTTATCTTTTGTCTATTGCGTTAGGGTATTATATTTCAGTGTGTTATCTTATTTTTGCATCAAAGATTAAGCTAAAGAAATTTACTTTAAATCCCGGTCTCTTTAAAGAAATGGTACTATACAGTATACCAATGATACCAACGCTTGTTTCGTGGTGGGTTAGCACGTCAGCAGACAAGTATGTTATTATTGCCTATTTAGGGATTGCAGCAAGTGGGATATATAGTGTTGCATATAAAATACCATCGGTACTTAATTTGCTTACTAATATTTTTACCTCAGCATGGATGATTTCTGCAATTCAAAGTATAAGTGATGAAGATAGTGAAGTATATCAATCAAATGTATATAAATATTTCAATGCAGTGAATGTGTTAGTATGTACAATTTTAATCATCTTTTCTCAGATATTAGGTAAGATATTATTTGCCAAAGAATTCTATGAAGCATGGCATTGTGTGCCATTCCTTCTGGTTGCTTATGTATTTGCAGGGTTGTCAGGTTTTTTAGCGAGTAGTTTTAGAGCAGAAAAGAATACAAAAGGGTTAGTAGGATCGTCACTTGCAGGTGGTATAACAAATATTATTTTAAATATTGTTTGTATTCCGTTTTTGGGGATAATGGGAGCAGCATTTACTACATTAATTGGATTTGCTGTAACATTTTTCTTGAGATTAATTTCATTGAAGAAAATTATGAATATTAATGTAGAATCGAAGAAAAATAATTTTAGCTATTTTGTTTTAGTCATTCAGGCTTTTGTCATGGGAAATGAATTTAGAGGGCATTATATTATAAGCTGTGTACTTCTTGTTCTTATTATATATATATATATTGATGTATATAGAGTGATTGTAGGTAAACTTGTATCATTATTAAAAAATAGGAAAAGATTTTGAGGAGAGAGTGTCATGATAAAGAAATTTATAAAACATATAGTTTATGGAAAAAAATCAAGTTCGAAAGAGTATATTGATTATTTAAAAAAACGAGGAGCTGTAATTGGAGAGGGTGTTTATTTTTTTTCACCAGAGACAACTAATATAGATTCTGTAAGATATAATTATATTACAATTGGAAGCTATACAAAAATAACTTCGGGATTTACGATGTTAGCACACGATTATAGTTCAAGTGTTCTTATTGGAAAGTATAACGATATACTTCTTCCTGGCGGAGCAGATACGAAAATTGGTTCGAACTGTTTTATCGGAATGAATGTGACGGTTTTAATGGGGGTTCAGATAGGAGATAATGTTATAATAGGAAATGGTGCAGTAGTGACAGCTGATATTCCTAGTAATACAGTTGTAGCTGGAGTCCCAGCGAGGGTTATTTCATCATTGGATGAATATTATAAGAAAAGAAAGGTATCATATTTAAATGACGCAGTAAGAAATATTAAGCACTTTTATAATAAAAATGGAAGATATCCTGAAGCAAATGAATGTGGGGGATTTGCTGAATTATATTTATCTAGAGACGAAGCTAATTATGAAAAGTTTGTTAAAAGCTATTTGGCTTTAGGAAATGATGAGACTGCAGTACGTAGTGCATTCTTTGGCTCTGAACCATATTTTTCATCTTATGATGAGTTTATAGAATATTGTATTAAAAATTAAAAATTATATTGGAATACGAAATGAAAGAAAAAAGGAGAGTACTTTTGGATGAAGAAAAAAATAATGTTAGTATTTGGAACAAGACCAGAAGCTATTAAAATGTGTCCGTTAGTAAACGAGTTAAAGACTAGAAAGTCATTAGAAACCATAGTATGTGTTTCTGGACAACATAGACAAATGTTGGATCAAGTATTGAATACATTTAATGTTAATCCAGATTATGATTTGTCTATTATGAAACAGGGACAGACTTTATTTGATATTACAATGGGGATTCTTGAAAAAATAAAGTCAGTACTTGAAGAAGTTAGACCAGATATTGTTCTTGTACATGGAGATACTTCTACGACGTTTGTTACAGCGTTGGCTTGTTTTTACCTTCAAATTCCAGTCGGACATGTAGAGGCAGGGCTTCGTACATATAATGTTTATTCTCCATACCCGGAAGAATTTAATCGTCAGGCAGTAGGAATTATATCTCAATATAATTTTGCACCAACAAAGATGGCCGCAGATAATTTAATCAATGAAGGAAAAGATCCATCGAAGATATTTATTACAGGAAATACGGTTATTGATGCTATGCAACATACGGTACGGGATGATTATACACATCCAGAACTCGAATGGGTAGGAAATGGAAAACTAATTTTTATTACTGCGCATAGAAGAGAGAACCTTGGAGAGCCGATGCATAATATGTTTCGTGCAATTCGACGAGTTCTTGATGAGCATCCAGAGTGCAAAGCTGTTTATCCTATTCACATGAATCCAGAAGTAAGAAAAGCAGCGGAAGAAGAATTGGGAGGATGTGAACAGATTCATATTATTGAGCCGATTGAAGTATTTGATTGTCACAATTTTGAAGCTAGGTGTCATATTTGTTTAACAGATTCGGGCGGAATTCAGGAGGAAGTTCCATCTTATGGACGTCCAGTTCTTGTAATGAGGGATACTACAGAAAGACCAGAGGGGGTACAGGCAGGGACGTTAAGACTTGTTGGTACTGACGAAGAAGTAATATATAAGAATTTTAAAGAACTGCTTGAAGATGAAGAAGCATATAAGGCGATGGCCAGAGCTTGTAATCCATATGGTGATGGTCATGCCTGTGAAAGAATTGCAGATATTCTTGAAGGGAAAAAATATAAGCCGTGGCTTATATAGGAAGTATTTATAAGATAATACATTTTTTATTTTTAAATTTCAGTGGCATATCAGCCGGTGTGAAATTTTTCTGTAAATTTATATCTTCTAGAGACTATGATTCCTTATCTTGTCCATCACTTGACCTCTTGATTGTCCAGCCATAGACCA
>OGFW01000118.1_pt1 | contig 80153 bp, 48 predicted proteins | sample 1570991 | NCBI WGS metagenome assembly OGFW01 (sample SAMEA2582074, study PRJEB24529) | metagenome | biome: Human gut stool | place: China | collected 2011
ATTTTATAAATAAATAAGTCCATTTATTTATACCTCCCCGGTGTCCGTGACGGCTGTCGGGGATTTTTTACGTGATTGGCATGTGGGACGACTGAACGGTATTTGGAATATGAAGAAGAGTAATGTATACATAGGTGAAGTGATAAAACAGGTCATGGCCGAAAGGCAGGTGACCAAAGCCGAACTTGCCCGTAGGTTGGAGGTGAGGCCACAGAGTGTGGACTATCTGCTGACACGAAAGAGCATCGATACGGATACACTGTATAGTCTGTCGTTGGCGCTGGATTATGATTTCGCTGTTCTATATTCCATAAAAAGGGAGCATGCCCTTGCTACGGACGAAGAGTCTCCGTTTAAAGTGGGAAGTGCAAAGATCAGTTTAGAGATCGAGTTGCGTCCTGATGAAATGTTGAAACTAAACCTGAAGCAGAAGATCGCAGATCTGCTGGAAGGAAAGGGAAAGTGATTTTGCGTATCTGACAGCTTCCCTTTATCCGCTCTTGCTATCAACCAATTGAAGTAAGAAGAGGATTACTCTGTTTTTATTATTCTTAAAAGCCTCTTTTCTTGTTTTGTAAATTGCTGATATACAATGTATGATTGGCTGACGAAACAAATTTTGCAGCCTTTGAAACAAATCTTTTAGTTGAGAAATGGGATTCCGCGTTCCTTTGCGGCATCAAAACAATCTCAATCAACTAAAAAATTTAAGTACCATGACGAAGAACAAAAAAAGAGCTGTCTGGCTGCTGGCTTGCTTGCTGATGGCCGGCTTCACAACCGCACAAGAAAAGAAAGAATCTTCCCGGACACCATCCGGATCGAAAGAAGAAGGCAATCGCAACGTTATGCTGAACGCTTCGAGCGCCAACGGTCCCCGCGAAATCTCTATCGGCCTGCCGGGTGGAGACGTAAACGTACTCGAAAACGGACTCCCTGTAGTCTATACCTCTAATCCGCATAACGTAAATACTCACTGGCGTGGAGACAGCAGTCTCGGACACGTCGGACTGCTCAAAATCTCCGAAACCGCTATTACTACCGGAAACATCGGCTATGCCGTAAACTCTTTTACTCAGTTGGGAACTGAGAAATTCCGTGGAATCGTCAATTACAGCACCAACCACTTTGGCAAGCAGCAGTTCGATGCCAATATCAGCGGTGGTATGGGGAAAGGCTGGTTTTATAGCGGAAGTGTCTACCAGAACTTTGACCCGGGCAGTTTTAAACTGCGCTTTACTTCCAATCAGGACCGCACTCAAATCTATAAAGCAGCCTTGACCAAGAATTACAGCGAGGGGCGCGGACAGCTATCGGCCATCTATCACTACAGCAACAGCCGTTGGCCGAGTAATGAAACGACTTCCGCTCCTTTCATCTATGTTGGAGACGGCAGCGTGAAAGAAATACCGGGATTCAGCCTCGGAACAAGTTCTTACCTGCCTGCCACGGGAGAAATGGTTTATCGTGATATGCGTACGGGAGAGCTGAAAAAGACCAATCTTTATGATGCCACTCTGAATAAAGGAAACCAGTTGACTTTGCTCAATACCTACACTTGGGACAACGGCCTGAGCTGGAAGGTTAACCTGAAGTATGATCATGCCTTGGGTTCGTATGTCTATCAGACCCCGATGGCCATGGAGCAGAAGGATGCCTCCGCCGGCTATTTTCTGAAAGGAACGGACGGTACGTTGAAACCGTATGAAGGATATGTGCAAAGCCGTATGTCTTGCTTTAACCGGGGTACGATTGACGAGTTCTTCGCCACTTCCGAACTTTCACGCCAATATCGCAATATGACCTGGAGGCTCGGTGTGAACGAATGGCACTACAAAGTGGATTATGCTTCGAACACAACCATGTATGACCATACGGTAGAAGAGTACCCCGAACGTCTGGTGCGTGAGGGGAATACGGACGGCGTGTACTACGATTTCAATAAGAATGCTTCGGAATACTACAAAGGGCACGAAAACAAGTTAGCTGTTTATGCCACCCACGACTGGGATATTTCTCCCCAATGGAATGTATATTATGGTACACGCCTGGAATGGCAGCATCTGGAAGGAGAGAATGCGGCTGTGTATGACGCAGAAGGAAATGCCGTAGGCCGTTTCGCAGATTATTATCTGGGCGCCGTATCCGATAAAGGAGTCGGGATTACACCCCGCCCTTTCGACTACGACTGGATGAACATGGCCTTCACCGCCGCCGCTACCTATAAACTGACCCGGGAGTTCGGTTTCACCGCCGACTTCACTTACAACACACAGCGTCCCGGTTTGTCGAACTTTTCACCTGCCACTATGCCCAATACCGATAAAATATCCGTTCCCCTGGGACGTGCCGGGGTCTATTATAACACGGACTGGATCAGCCTGACTTCTCTGTTCTCCTACATCTCGAAAACAAACAATAACTCGACGCTCAATCTGATTAACCCGAACGACCGGACCGAGATTCTTGCCGCTCCGTTGAGTTATGACATCAAGACCATCGGCTGGACGACGGATGCAGTGATCAAACCGTTCAAAGGCTTCAACTTCCATTTCCTGTTTACCTACCAAAGCCCGACTTACAAGAAATATGAAACGAGTGTGACTTTCAAGGACGGTACGATAGGTGAAATCAATGCCACGGGAAATATTGTGACGGAGATTCCGAAAGTGCTCGTCGAGCTCGATCCCAGCTACAACATTACGAACGACCTCAGAGTCTGGGCCAGCTTCCGCTATTTCAGCAAGACGTACGCCAACATTAAAAACGCTTACTACTTCAACGGGCGTTGGGAGACTTTCGGGGGCATCAACTGGACGGTGAACAAACATCTCGCATTGAGCGCCACAGTCGTTAATTTCCTCAATCAGACCGGAGCCAAAGGAAGTATTGCCGGTGCCGAACTGGTGGACAAAAAAGACGCGGCATCCTATAACGGCCATTGGATGGCGGGCAGCTATATTCGTCCGTTTACCGTGGAGTTTGCGGCCAGCATCCGCTTCTGACGGGGCTTTGGTATCAATCGTTATACAATTTGAAACAAAATTAATAGCCGGTGGCAGATATCTCCGCTATCTTTGCCATCAGTAAACACAGCTATTACATTACTAATAAAAAACACCTTGTTATCATGAAAACAACTTTTATGAATGTAAGTAGAGGAGTGATCGGCGCTTTGGCTTTCTCTCTCGGAATTTCGTCTTGCCAAAGCTCACAAACTAAAATGACCATTGAACAAGAAGGCGACAGCCTTACCGTAATCCATATTACAAATCCTACGCAGTATTTACTTTTGCCTGTCGAGGAGAAGACTCCCGAAGCGCAGATCTGCATCGCTTCGGATTCCGTTCCGGTAGAGATGGACGTGCGCCTGTCGAGGGAGAAAGTGGACTATTTCGTCCCGTATGCCTTACCTGAAGGAGAGAAAAAAGTAGCTGTGCGCATCCGCCACCTGCCCAAAGACGCTTTGTGCTGGAAAGAGCTCAAACTCTCGGATACGTTTGATACCGCCAATACGGACAAGTATCGTCCTGTCTATCATCATACTCCGCTTTACGGATGGATGAACGATGCCAACGGGCTGGTATACAAGGATGGCGAATATCATCTGTTCTATCAGTATAACCCTTACGGCTCTATGTGGGGCAACATGCACTGGGGGCATTCGGTAAGTAAGGATCTGGTACACTGGGAACATCTGGAACCGGCGCTTGCCCGCGATACGTTAGGGCATATCTTCTCCGGAAGTTCGGTGGTGGACGATGCCAATACAGCCGGTTACGGCGCAGGTACCATCGTTTCTTTCTATACCTCGGCCAGTGACAAGAACGGACAGATACAGTGTATGGCTTACAGCACCGATAACGGTCGTACGTTTACCAAATATGAAAAGAACCCCATCCTGACTCCGTTTGACGGATTGAAGGACTTTCGCGATCCGAAAGTGTTCTGGTATGCTCCGGATCAGAAGTGGGTGATGGTGGTATCGGCCGATAAAGAGATGCGTTTCTATTCGTCACTGAACTTGAAGGACTGGACGTATATGAGCGGTTGGGGCGAAGGCTACGGTGTTCAGCCCAGTCAGTTCGAGTGTCCCGATATGGTGGAACTTCCGGTGGACGGTGATCCGAATCATAAGAAATGGGCGTTGATAGTCAACGTGAATCCGGGATGCTACTTCGGTGGAAGTGCCACTCAGTACTTTATAGGTGATTTTGACGGCGAGAAATTTGTTTGCGACAATAGGCCGGAAACGGTGAAGTGGCTCGACTGGGGAAAAGATCACTATGCGACTGTCTGCTTCTCGAATACGGGTGACCGTACGATTGCCGTGCCTTGGATGAGCAACTGGCAGTATGCCAATATTGTGCCTACCCGCCAGTTCCGTAGTGCCAATGCGTTGCCTCGCGAACTGAGCCTTTATACTCAGGATGGAGATATCTATATGGCTGCCGCTCCGGTGGAAGAGACGAAGTCGTTGCGTAAGGAGTCGCGGGAGATCCCGGCCTTTGAGGTGGCGGACGCCTATCATGTGGATTCACTGCTGGCCGATAACCGGGGAGCTTACGAGATAGAGCTGGAATTGGCTGCCGGTTCGGCGGAAATCATGGGACTGAAACTGTTCAATGAGAAAGGGGAGAATGTAGATATCTATATCAGCCTTCCGGAGAAGAAACTGGTGATGGACCGCACTAAGAGCGGCATTGTAGATTTCGGAAAGGACAGCGCCCCTCATGCCATCGAGGCACACGACCGTCGGAAGCAGAACTCCATCAACTATGTGGACGATTTTGCCTTGGGTACCTGGGCTCCGGTGAAGAAGGCCGACAGCTATAAACTGGATATCTTTGTTGATAAATGTTCGGTGGAAATCTTTCTGAACGGTGGAAAGATTGCCATGACAAACCTGATATTCCCCACAACTCCCTATAACCAGATGAGTTTCTACAGCCGTGGGGGAGCTTTCAAGGTCAGCCAGTGCAAGGTGTACAGGCTGTAGCTTAAATCTGCTTTTTTTAAATTAACATATCATGGAAAATACCAAAAACAACTCTTACATGAAACTTATCCCGGTGATGCTCTGCTTCTTCGCCATGGGATTCGTAGACTTGGTGGGCATTGCCTCCAACTATGTGAAAGCAGATTTAGGACTGACGGATTCACAGGCAAATATCTTTCCGTCGCTCGTGTTCTTCTGGTTTCTGATCTTCTCGGTGCCTACGGGAATGCTGATGAACCGCATCGGGCGTAAAAAGACCGTGTTGCTTAGTCTGCTGATCACCTTTGCATCGTTGCTGCTGCCTGTCTTTGGCGACAGCTATCTGCTGATGTTGGTTTCTTTCTCGTTGCTCGGAATCGGCAACGCACTGATGCAGACATCACTCAATCCGCTGCTTTCCAACATCGTGAGCGGTGAACGCCTGGCAAGCACCCTTACTTTCGGGCAGTTCGTAAAGGCCATTGCCTCTTTCCTTGCCCCTTACATCGCTATGTGGGGAGCTACGCAGGCTATCCCTACCTTCGATTTAGGCTGGCGGGTACTGTTCCCCATCTACATGGTGGTGGCAGTCGCTGCCATCCTGATGCTCAATGCCACGCAGATCACCGAGGAGCCTGAAGAGGGTAAGCCCTCCACTTTCGGGCAGTGTCTGGCTTTGCTGGGCAAACCTTTCATCCTGCTCTCGTTTCTGGGCATTATGTGCCATGTCGGGATCGATGTCGGCACCAATACCACAGCACCGAAGATTTTGATGGAACGTCTGGGCATGACTCTGGCAGATGCCGGGTTTGCAACCAGTCTCTACTTCATCTTCCGTACGGCAGGTTGTTTTCTGGGGGCATTTGTTTTGCAGAAGATGGCAGCCAAAACCTTCTTCGCCATCAGCGTGTTGTGTATGCTGGCGGCTATGGCAGGGTTGTTTATTTTCCAGGATCAGACGATGATTTACGTTTGTATCGCCCTGATCGGGTTTGGAAATTCCAATGTATTTCCTATCATCTTCTCGCAGGCATTACTTTATATGCCGGGCAAGAAGAACGAGGTTTCCGGCCTGATGATTATGGGACTTTTCGGAGGAACCATCTTCCCGCTGGCAATGGGAGTGGCTTCGGATGCAGTGGGACAGAGCGGAGCCGTGGCCGTGATGACGGTCGGGGTACTCTATCTGATGTTCTATACATTGAGAATCAGAAAGTAATTTATTTAATAACCATAATGAAGCGGTAACCTTGAGGGTGTGTTATAATTCACCACAGAGTTTCACAGAGAGAACTTAATCTGTTGATAGCTAATGGATATTTATCTGTGTAATCTATGGTGAATACGAGTTCCGACACACCTTCCTGAGGTGAGGCTTCCCAATTCATGCCATGAACAATATAATCGTAGGAATGGGCGAAGCACTTTGGGATGTGCTGCCCGAAGGAAAGAAAATCGGGGGAGCCCCGGCTAATTTTGCTTATCATGTGTCGCAGTTTGGCTTTGACAGCCGTGTGGTCAGTGCGGTGGGAAATGACGAGCTGGGGGATGAAATTCTGGAAGTATTCCGGGAAAAACAGTTGAAGCACCAGCTTGAGCGGGTCAATTATCCGACAGGAACCGTGCAGGTGACTCTTGACGGTGAAGGAGTGCCGTGTTATGATATTAAGGAAGGCGTAGCATGGGACAATATCCCCTTCACGGACGATTTGAAGCGTTTGGCACTGAACACGCGGGCCGTATGTTTCGGTTCGCTGGCACAGCGCAACGAGGTGAGCCGCGCCACCATCAACCGTTTCCTCGACACCATGCCCGACATGGACGGACAGTTGAAAATATTCGATATCAATCTTCGCCAAAGTTTCTATACCAGGGAAGTGTTGCGCGAATCTTTCCTGAAGTGTAACGTGCTGAAGATTAACGATGAGGAGCTGGTTACCATCAGCCGTATGTTCGGCTATCCGGGCATCGACCTTCAGGATAAATGCTGGATTCTGTTGGCCAAGTACAACCTGAAGATGCTGATCCTGACATGCGGTACGAACGGTAGTTATGTATTTACCCCCGGTGCGGTCTCTTTCCAGGAAACCCCGAAAGTGCCGGTTGCCGATACCGTGGGGGCAGGTGACTCGTTCACGGCAGCTTTCTGCTCATCTGTTCTGAAAGGAAAGAGTATACCCGAGGCACACAAACTGGCAGTGGAAGTGTCGGCTTACGTGTGTACACAGAGCGGTGCGATGCCCGTACTACCGGATGCTCTGAGAAATCGTTTAGATGATTAATGTGTTGGTTTATATAGGGTTATTGATTGGTTGATAGAGTCGTGGGGATGTGTCATAACTCTTTTCACCACAGAGTATCACGGAGTATCACAGAGTCTTTTTAATAACCAACGATTTAAAATCATCTCTGTGTTACTCTGTGTCCTCTGTGGTGAGTTTTGACACACATCCGTCTTGGTTTTAAACCAATCGGATGGAAGATTTCGGGGGGAAATTGTTATATTTGCCTCCGGAACCTTTTATGTAATAACCAACCATGAAACGTGTACTTTTCTTACTTGGGCTGGTTTTGTCGGGACTGCTTGTCTCGTGTAGCCATGATGCTCCCCGGTACGTCATCGGCGTGTCGCAATGCAGCGATGATACCTGGCGGCATAAGATGAATGACGAGATACAGCGCGAAGCCTTATTTTACGGAGGCGTAGAGGTAGAGACGCGTACGGCGAATGACGACAGCCGGCGACAGATAGAAGATATACGTCACTTCATCCGGCAGAAGGTAGACTTGCTTATTGTGGCTGCCAACGAGGGAATGGCTCTCACTCCCGTTGTGGAGGAAGCTTTCGATAGAGGTATTCCGGTGATTATGGTGGATCGCAGGATACTTTCCGATAAATATACCGCATACATCGGAGCCGACAATTACGAGTTGGGCAAAGCCGTCGGCAATTACATAGCCCATCGCCTGAAGGGGCGTGGAAAAGTAGTCGAACTGAGCGGACTTGTCGGTTCCACTCCTGCCATCGAACGTCACCAAGGCTTTATGAGTGCCATCAGCCAGTATCCGGGCATCACCTTGCTTGCCCGGGAGGATGCGGGTTGGTTGAGGCAGCCTGCCGAAATAAAGATGGATTCTCTCTTGCAGTGTTTTCCGGAGATTGATGCCGTGTATGGGATGAACGACCGTATGGCCGCCGGTGCTTATCAGGCCGCCAGACGTCTGGGACGTGAGGAGGAGATGCTGTTTGTAGGTATCGATGCTCTGCCCGGCAAGGGTAACGGAGTGGAACTGGTACTGGACAGCGTGCTGGATGCTACCTTCATTTATCCCACCGAAGGAGACAAGGTGGTTCAGCTGGCGATGGATATTCTACAAAAGAAACCTTTTAAACGGGAGACAAAACTGAAGACAGCAGTAGTTGACGCGGTAAATGCGCACGTGATGGAATTGCAGACAGCCCATATCAGCGAGTTGGATGGAAAAATCGAGACGCTCAACAGCCGGGTAGGGACGTATCTTTCGCGGGTGGCCACGCAGCAGGTGGTGCTGTATGGGGGCTTTGTCATCCTGTTGTTGATCGTCGGATTGCTGATTGTCGTGTATAAATCTCTCCGTTCCAAGAATCGCCTGTACCGGGAACTTTCCCGCCAGAAGGAGCAACTGGAAGAGCAGAGAGACCAACTGATAGAACTTTCCCATCAACTGGAGGAAGCCACACATGCCAAACTGGTTTTCTTTACCAACATTTCACATGACTTCCGCACCCCTCTCACTCTGGTTGCCGATCCGGTGGAGCAGTTGTTGGCCGACCCGTCATTGGAGGGTGACCGGCGCAGGATGTTGTTGCTGGTGCAGCGCAACGTACAGATCCTGTTGCGTCTGGTCAATCAGATACTCGATTTTCGCAAATATGAGACGGGAAAGATGGAGTTTACCCCGGTCCCGCTCAATCTGTTGCAGTGCTTCGGAGAGTGGAACGATTCGTTTCAGGCAGCCGCCCGGCGGAAGCATATCCATTTTTCGTTCGACAGCATGCCCGGTGCCGATTACCACACTCTGGCGGATGCTGAGAAGATGGAGCGTATCTACTTCAATCTGTTGGGCAATGCGTTCAAGTTTACCCCCGAGAATGGTAAAGTCACTGTCCGGCTTTCGGCTTTGCAGAAAGAGGGCACTCCTTTCTTCCGTTTTACAGTCGCCAATACCGGGAGTCTGATTTCGGCAGAACATATCCGCAGCATCTTCGACCGTTTCTATAAGATCGACAGGCATCATACCGGTTCCGGTATCGGGCTGGCACTGGTAAAAGCGTTTGTCGAGATACATGGCGGAATCATCGAGGTGGAGAGCGACGAACGGCAGGGAACTGTCTTTATCGTCGATTTGCCGGTGCGGACATGCGAAGCGGAGACCGGCGTGGCATCTGCTCCGGTGGAGGCATCTGCTCCGGACCAGGTGGATAACCTGCTCCGGGAGGATGAAGCGGAGAACTTCAATGATCCGTCCAAACCTTCTGTACTTGTGATCGACGACAATGCTGACATCCGTGCTTATGTGCACACATTGCTCAATTCGGAGTACTCCGTCATCGAAGCTGCGGACGGGACCGAAGGAATCCGTAAAGCGATGAAGTATGTTCCCGATGTCATCATCTCCGATGTGATGATGCCGGGGATTGATGGTATCGAATGTTGTCGGCGGTTGAAGGGGGAATTGCAGACCTGCCACATTCCCGTGATCCTGCTGACAGCTTGTTCGCTTGACGAGCAGCGTATTCAGGGATATGCCGGTGGAGCCGATTCTTATATTTCCAAGCCTTTCAGTTCGCAGTTGCTGCTGACCCGTATCCGCAATCTGATTGAGTCACGACGGCGCATGAAGCAGTTCTTTGGCGACCGGCAGACATTGGCCAAAGAGGATATCTGCGATATGGATAAAGATTTTGTCGAACGGTTCAAGTCGCTGATTGAAGCAAAGATGGGTGATTCGGAATTGAATGTGGAAGATTTGGGCAAGGAGATGGGGCTGAGCCGTGTTCAGCTCTACCGGAAGATCAAGTCGCTCACCAATTTTGCGCCGAACGAACTGCTTCGCATGGCACGGCTTAAGAAAGCGGCTTCGCTGCTGGCCTCTTCGGACATGACGATAGCAGAGGTTGGATATGAAGTGGGTTTTACGTCACCTTCCTACTTTACGAAATGCTACAAAGAACAGTTCGGTGAAAGCCCGACGGAGTTTTTAAAAAGAAGCGGATTATAAAAGAACCTGCTGCATAAAAGCGATACACCCATGAAAGATTATAAAGAAAATAAATCTAATTTGTCCGAAACTTTTTGCAATGAAGTATACAGTGTCGTGCGTGAAATTCCTGCCGGTAGCGTTGTTACTTATGGTGATATTGCCGCTTTGCTCGAGATGCCGCAATATTCACGTATGGTGGGGCGTGCATTGAAGCAGGTACCTGCCGGTTTAAGCCTTCCTTGTCATCGGGTAGTCAATGCTATAGGACGATTGGTGCCCGGATGGGATGAACAACGGCAACTGTTGTCCGATGAAGGTGTTTCATTCCGAAAAAACGGTTGTGTCGACCTTAAACTTCACAGGTGGAAGAGCGACAGTATTTGAGTGGGGTGATGCCGGCTTTCTTGTGGCAGTTTATGTACATGCGGCGTGTTCATCGAAAATAATGTGATGAACTATTTGAACGCTCGGCTTGTTTATTTAATTGTCCGTACACACATCTTTGGGTAATACCTGTGTATGGATGTGAATTTGACTTTCGGGATATAGTAACTATCTGTTGACAGGAATCCTGTCTGTAATAACCGGGTTAAGAAATCATATTTGACCGGGGGAACAACACAACCGTTGTTTTCCGGTATCAACTTTTTTACTATAAAGAAGTGTTTGTTTTCGTGTGTGTAGGCCGCCCGGTCCGTTTTTTAATAATCTAAACCCTATTATGTATGAGTAAAATAACGATTAAAGACTTGTATCTCATTTTTGGCAACGACAAGCAGCATGCTTTGCGTATGTTGAAAGAAGGAAAGAGCAAGAGTGAGATCTTAAAGGAAACCGGATGCACGGTTGCCGTAAAAGATGCAAACCTCTCTGTCCGGGAGGGAGAGATATTTGTGATTATGGGACTTTCGGGGAGTGGGAAATCCACTTTGCTGCGTTGTATCAACCGATTGATAAAACCTACTTCCGGTGAGGTAATCATCAATGGAAGAGATATTTCGAATGTTACCGATAAAGAGCTGCTCCGTATTCGGAGAAAAGAACTGGCTATGGTGTTCCAGCATTTCGGACTGTTGCCCCATCGTTCGGTGTTGCATAACATAGCTTTCGGGCTGGAGCTGCAAGGAGTGAAAAAACAGGAACGTGAGCACAGAGCGATGGAAAGTATGCAGTTGGTGGGTTTGAAAGGTTACGAGAATCAGATGGTCGGCGAACTGTCCGGCGGGATGCAGCAACGCGTCGGGCTGGCCCGTGCTCTGGCCAACGATCCTGAAGTGCTGCTGATGGATGAAGCTTTTTCTGCCCTCGATCCTTTGATCCGTATACAAATGCAGGATGAATTGCTGACTTTACAGTCTAAAATGAAAAAGACCATTGTGTTTATTACTCACGATTTGAATGAAGCCATCAAGCTGGGCGACCGGATTGCCATCATGAAGGATGGGGAAGTGGTGCAGGTAGGTACTTCGGAGGAGATTCTGACAGAGCCGGCGAATGCTTATGTGGAACGCTTCGTGGAGAGTGTGGATCGTAGCAAGATCATTACTGCCTCTTCGGTGATGGTTGATAAACCCCTCGTGGCCCGGTTGAAGAAAGAAGGGCCGGAAGTTCTGATCCGTAAAATGTTCGAACATAATCTGACCGTGTTGCCTGTGGTAGATGCAAACAATGTGTTGGTGGGAGAGGTGCGTTTAAAGGATTTGCTCCGGTTGCGTAAAGAGCAGGTGAAGTCAATAGAGTCGGTCGTTCGCGAAGAAGTGCATTCGGTGCTGGGAGATACGATATTGGAAGACATCCTGCCGCTGATGACCAAAACCAATTCGCCTATCTGGGTAGTGAACGAAGGCCGTGAATTTCAGGGAGTCGTCCCCTTGTCATCGCTCATTTTCGAAGTGACCGGAAAGAACAAACAGGAAATCAATGAAATCATTCAAAATGCAATAGAATTATGATCAACATAGGACAATATATTGAAGAACTCATCAACTGGATGATGATACACTTCTCCGCTTTTTTCGATGCGCTGAATCTGGGCATCGGCAGTTTTATCAATGGGTTTCAGCATATCTTGTTTGGTATCCCCTTTTATCTGACCATTGCTGCAATGGTGTTGTTGGCATGGATGAAAGCCGGGCGCGGGGTGGCGGTTTTCACCCTTTTAGGGTTGCTGCTTATCTACGGTATGGGCTTTTGGGAGGCCACCATGCAGACATTGGCACTGGTGCTGTCATCTACCTGTCTCGCCCTTATCGTGGGGGGGCCCATCGGGGTGTGGACGGCAAACAGTAACCGTGCGGAGAAAGTGATACACCCCATACTGGACCTGATGCAGACCATGCCTGCCTTTGTCTACCTGATACCTGCCGTCCTGTTTTTCGGGCTGGGAGTGGTGCCGGGAGTGTTTGCCACCATCATCTTTGCAATGCCTCCGGTGATTCGGCTGACGGGACTTGGCATTCGCCAGGTACCGAAGAACGTGGTAGAGGCTTCGCGTTCGTTCGGGGCCACCCGGTGGCAGCTGCTTTATAAAGTGCAGTTGCCTCTGGCCTTGCCCACTATCCTGACCGGAGTGAACCAGACGATTATGATGTCTCTTTCTATGGTTGTCATTGCAGCTATGATTGCGGCAGGCGGCTTGGGCGAAATCGTTCTGAAGGGTATTACCCAGATGAAAATCGGTTTGGGCTTTGAAGGAGGTATAGCGGTTGTGATACTGGCAATTATTTTGGACCGGATTACCCAAGGGATGGTTCGTCGTAAGAACAAAAAATAGAAAGGAGAAAGAATCGATATGCGGAAATATAGGATAATAGGAAGTTTGTTGTTGTTACTGGCCGTGATGTGTACGGCCTGTAACCCGGATACCGGGAAAAAGAAGATAAGCATCGCCTATGCCAACTGGCTGGAGGGCATTGCCATGAGTCATCTGGCCAAAGTGGTGCTGGAAGAGCAGGGGTATGAGGTAGAACTGCTCAATGCGGATGTGGCCCCCATCTTCGCGTCGGTTTCGCGTCGGAAAGCGGATGTGTTTATGGATGCCTGGCTGCCTGTGACGATGAAAGACTACATGGGTCAGTATGGCGATCAGATCGAGTTTATCGGTGAGGTATATGACAGTGCAAGGGTCGGGTTGGTAGTGCCTCAGTACGTCAGTATCGACTCAATCGGAGAACTCGCTTCCCATAAAGGGCAATTCTCTTCTGAGATTGTCGGGATCGATGCCGGAGCGGGCATTATGAAAACTACGGATAAGGCTATTGCGGACTATGGGCTCAATGGATATAAGTTGCTTACTTCCAGTAGCTCTACCATGTTGGCTTCCTTGCAGAAAGCCATGGATAAAGAATCGTGGATCGTCATCACCGGATGGACACCGCATTGGATGTTCGACCGCTATCCCCTGAAGTTCCTGCATGATCCGAAAGGTACTTATGGGAATGTGGAATCTATCTATGTCGTCGGATGGAAAGGATTTACGGAGAAAGATCCTTTTGCGGCAAAGTTTTTCAGCAATATTAAATTCACTACAGAAGAGATCAGTTCGTTGATGAAAGCATTGAAAGATGCACGGATGGACGAAGAAGACCTTGTCCGAAAATGGCGTGATGAACACCGGGAACTGATAGAAAGCTGGATTCCTGAATCATAAGCGGTATATGTGTGTCCGGGAATCCAACTTCTGAGTTCTGTCTATCGGGTAACGGCGGTGCGTTGGTAGGCAAGCCGTTCCGTACCGTTCTTCACATAAATGATGCCACAATAGGTGAAACCGTTTTTCAAGAGAATGTTTTGGAGAACTTTATTGTCACGGTGAGTGTCTACACGCAGGTTCGGACAGTGGGACGAACACCATTCCAGGCATAAGTCCATCAATCCCTTTACCCGTCCGCCGGATGCGATGCGATGGATTACCCCGTAAGGGGCATCGTTGAGCCAAGCGCCGTCTTTGATAACTTTATAGTTGGGGTCCTCTCCCCGGATGAAGGTAAAGCAACCTTCCAACTCCCCGTTTTCATTTACAAATACATAACTGTCCCCGTTTTCGATGTCCTGCCGGATGTCGTCGGAAGCGGGGTATCCGTTGATCCACTGGTTGGCATTGCCATTGGCAGCCATAAAGCGGCGGGCACGTTCGTAGAATGGCATCACTTGGTCGAGTTCTTCAAGTCGGGTTGGTCGTATGGTTATGTTCATAATTATTCCGTTTGGGGGTCACCACAGATTACACGGATTAACACAGATTGATAATTTATCTCGTCAATATATCGAATTAAGAGTTCTGTGTTAATCTGTGTAATCTGTGGTGAAACCTATTCATTTCTATTTGGCAAAAAAGGGGAAAAGAACCTATTTTAGTCCCTTCCCCCTTTGAGAGTTATATTATCTGATCAAAGATCATTCAGCAACACCCCAAGCCTGGTTGGCCAGACGCTTGTAGTTGTTGTAACGCCACTTAGCGTTGTCCTCGGCAGCCTGGAACAGTTCTTCTGCTTCTGCAGGATACTGTTTCATAACCGATGCGTAACGAACTTCGCCTTTCAGGAAGCCTTTGAAGTCATCCCAGTTCGGTTCTTTGCTATCCAGCGTGAACGGATTCTTGCCTTCAGCCTCCAGCGCCGGGTTGTAACGCCACAAGTGCCAGTAACCGCACTTAACAGCCTTGTCTTCTTCTTCCTGGCTCTTACCCATACCGGCTTTCAGACCGTGGTTGATACACGGAGCGTAAGCGATGATGAGTGACGGTCCGGGATATGCTTCAGCTTCGCGGATAGCTTTCAGAGTCTGAGCCTGGTCAGCACCCATAGCGATCTGTGCAACATATACATAACCGTATGTAGTAGCCATCAGGCCGAGGTCTTTCTTACGTACGCGTTTACCGGAAGCGGCAAATTTAGCGATGGCGCCCACCGGAGTGGCTTTAGAAGACTGACCACCTGTGTTAGAGTAAACCTCTGTATCCAGAACCAGAATGTTAACGTCCTTACCCGAAGCGATAACGTGGTCGAGACCACCGTAACCGATATCGTAAGAAGCACCGTCACCACCGATGATCCACTGGCTGCGTTTAACCAAGTATTGAGTCAGACCTTTCAGTTCTTTGCTGATCGGGCAACCTGCCGCAATACCTTGTTCGATGATTGCTTCGATCTGCGGAGCCAGTTCTTTGGTCTTGTCTGCATCGTACATGTTTTCAATCCATGCTTTCAATACTTCCTTAGCTTCAGCCGGAGCATTGTCGGCTGCCAGGATTTCGTTGAATAACTTCACGATACGTGCACGCATCTTTTCGTTAGCCAGTTCCATACCCAGACCAAATTCGCAGAAGTCTTCAAACAGTGAGTTAGCCCAAGCCGGACCGTGTCCTTTTGCGTTTGTTGTATATGGAGTTGAAGGTACTGAACCTGAGTAGATAGAAGAACATCCGGTAGCGTTGGCAACCATTTCGCGATCACCGTACAACTGAGAAATCAGTTTCACATACGGAGTTTCACCGCAACCTGAGCAAGCTCCCGAGAATTCGAACAATGGAGTAGCGAACTGAGAGTTCTTCACGTTAGCCTTGATGTCTACCAAGTGTTGTTTGCTCTTCACGTTGTCTGCACAGTAAGTCCAGTTATCAGCCTGAGCCAACTGGCTTTCAAGGTGTTTCATAGTCAGAGCCTTGCCACCCTTCTTCGGGTTGCCCGGACAGATGTCGGCACAGTTACCGCAACCCAGACAGTCGAGAACGTCAACCTGGATACGGAATGTCATACCGTCGAATACTTTACCTACAGCTTTCAGTTGCTCGAACTTAGCACCCTTCTGCTCTTCAGCATCGAGTACGAACGGACGGATAGAAGCGTGAGGACAAACGTAAGCACACTTGTTACACTGGATACAGTTTTCTGCGTTCCATTCCGGTACGAAAGCAGCTACACCGCGTTTTTCGTATTTCGAAGTACCTTGATACCAGGTTCCGTCTTCGATGCCCTTGAATGCAGATACAGGCAACAGGTCTCCGTCCTGAGCGTTGATCGGACGAACCACTTCGTTGATGAATGCCGGGTCGTTGTTTTCAACTTTAGCATCATCCGGCAGGTTAGCCCAAGCCGGGTCAACAGCCAAAGTCTTGTATTCGCCACCGCGGTCAACAGCTGCGTAGTTCTTGTTCACAACGTCTTCACCCTTCTTACCGTAAGATTTCACGATGAATTTCTTCATCTGTTCTACAGCCTGGTCTACGGGGATCACGCCTGTGATACGGAAGAAAGCAGACTGGAGGATGGTGTTGGTGCGGTTGCCCAAACCGATTTCCTGTGCAATCTGGGTTGCGTTGATATAATATACAGAGATGTTGTTCTGTGCAAAGTATTTCTTCACTTTGTTAGGCAGGTTCTTTGCCAGTTCTTCGCCTTCCCAGATGGTGTTCAGCAAGAACGAACCGTTCTTACGCAAACCACGGGTTACGTCATACATATGCAGGTAAGCCTGAACGTGGCAAGCCACAAAGTTCGGAGTGTTTACCAGATAAGTAGAACGGATAGGGTCGTCACCGAAGCGCAGGTGAGAGCAAGTGAAACCACCTGACTTCTTAGAGTCATAAGAGAAGTAGGCCTGACAGTGTTTATCAGTGTTGTCACCGATAATCTTCACTGAGTTTTTGTTGGCACCTACCGTACCGTCAGCACCCAAACCGTAGAATTTAGCTTCGAACATGCTGTCGCCGCCCAAAGCGATTTCTGCTTCCTGAGGAAGAGATGTGAAAGTTACGTCGTCTACGATACCGATAGTAAAGTGGTTTTTCGGCATCGGCATAGCCAGATTCTTGAATACGGCGATGATCTGGGCAGGAGTAGTGTCTTTAGAACCCAGACCGTAACGACCACCTACGATAACCGGAGCATTTTCTGTGCCATAGAAGCAGTCTTTAACATCCAGATACAGAGGTTCGCCGTTAGCACCCGGTTCTTTTGTACGATCGAGTACTGCGATTGTTTTGGCAGTCTTAGGTACGGCAGCCATGAAATGTTTGGCAGAGAACGGACGGTACAGGTGAACTGCAACCAAACCTACTTTCTCGCCCTGGCTGGTCAGGTAGTCGATAGCTTCGCGGGCAGCTTCGGTTACAGAACCCATGGCGATGATTACGCGTTCTGCATCTTCGGCTCCGTAGTAGTCGAACAAACCGTATTTGCGTCCTGTGATCTTGGAAATCTCGTTCATGTATTCCTCAACGATGGCAGGAACAGCGTCATAGTAGTTGTTGCATGATTCGCGGTGCTGGAAGAAGTGGTCAGGGTTTTCGGCCATACCACGGGCAACCGGATTCATCGGGTTCAGCGCACGGGCACGGAATTCAGCAAGAGCTTCCTGGTCAACCAGCGGAGCGAGGTCCTCGTTTTCCAGCATTTCGATCTTCTGGATTTCGTGTGAAGTACGGAAACCGTCGAAGAAGTTCATGAAAGGAACGCGGGCTTTGATTGTGGCAAGGTGTGCAACACCGGCCAAGTCCATCACTTCCTGTACAGAGCCTTCAGCCAACATGGCGAAACCTGTCTGGCGTGCAGACATTACGTCCTGATGGTCACCGAAGATACACAGTGCGTGAGAAGCCAGTGTACGGGCCGATACGTGGAATACGCAAGGCAGGAACTCACCGGCAATCTTATACATGTTCGGGATCATCAAAAGAAGACCCTGAGAAGCAGTGTAAGTAGTAGTCAGTGCACCGGCCTGAAGAGAACCGTGAACAGCACCTGCCGCACCACCTTCAGATTGCATTTCCTGTACCAATACTGTTTCGCCGAAGATGTTCTTACGTCCTGCGGCAGCCCATTCGTCTACGTATTCAGCCATCGTAGAAGAAGGAGTGATGGGGTAAATGGCAGCTACTTCTGAAAACATATACGAGATATGCGCAGCAGCCTGGTTACCATCACATGTGATGAATTTCTTCTGTTTAGTCATAACTAAAAATAATATTTAAGTAAGTAATTTATTTGTTTATTTCAAAAACGGTATGGAAAGCGGATACTTCCATGTTTTTCCGTTCAGCCCTTTGATGCCTCCGATGATAGGGAACAGCAGACACAGGAAACAGCCTACTCCGAGTATCAGGAGAAGCAGAATTCCGGCTCCTCCGCCGAATATGCCCAAGAGGACCGCCAATGGAGAACTCTGGTCGTTTTCATAATTCATATCGCTTATGGATACTATGCCGCTGAACATGAATATGATGAAGAGTACCGTCAGCACGATGCCGTACAGAAACCAGCTGATGTACCAGTTCAGGATGTATTTACCTTGGCGGTTGACGGGTGCGGAACTTTCTTTGCCCATGATCCAAAGTACAATGGGGGCAATCCAGCCTACATACGGTATGAACATGGCGAAGTTCATCAGTGCCAGATAAGTATTTTCCGTCAGTCCCATGGGGAGTACGGTTGTGGGTTTACCCGCATCTTCTTCATCCAATATCTTTTTCTTTTCTTTTTCAAATTCTTCATCGTTCAACGCTCCGCTGTCGTGGAGGCGTTTCAGTTGTTCAAGCTTTTCGTAATCCATAATGACTGAGATTAGATGTTAATATAAAAAACCGAACATCCAGAGAGGTATCTGGTTGCCACGGCCAATTTCGGCCTTATGCAAAGCATACGTCACTCCGGGGTTGTTCTTGATCTTCGCCCCTTCGCAGCATATCTTGAAAGGCATCACTTCGTCTACCATGAACGAGGTGTTTTTGTCACCTTTGTGCACTTTATGGTCTTTCCACATCGTGTTTACAAAGAAAGTGTCCAGCACATCTTGTTCTTCCACCTTTACAGGGTAGATGGAATACATCAGATTGGGGTTGTGCAGCATAATCTTCGATGGTTTCTTGGGGAATTCTTCCCCTTTGGGATAGACCAGGTTGATCAGTCGTGCGTCGGCCAGATATTTGATGTAATTCATCACCGTGGCGCGTGATGTTTGTATGTCGCTTGCCAATTGGCTTACGTTTGGGGCCTTCGGCCCGTCTACAGCCAACAAATATAATAATTTTTTTATCTTTGAGAGATATTTCAGCTCAATTTGTTTAATAAGCAGGATATCTACTTCTACCATCATGTTCATGGTTTTGAGCAGATTCTCCGAGAAATTGCGTTTCTCAAGGAAGAAGGGGTAGAAACCGTGGTGGAGGTAGTCTTGAAAATAATCCAACGGGCGGACCTTTGAAAGTACTCCCTTGGCTATCTGTTCGTGGCTGCTTAATATCTCTTCGAGTGTATAATGGCGGAATTTCATGCCTGTTTGCAGGTTCAGAAATTCGCGGAACGAAAAGCCCCGGAGGTTGTAGCTCTTCACAATGTCGCGCAACTCCAGATTCTCTTCTTTGAGGCGCATGACGGATGAACCGGTGAATACAATTTTCAGATTGGGGAAACGGTCGTAGCACATACGCAATTCGCGGCTCCAGTCGGGATGCTTGAATACTTGGTCGATCAGCAATACCTTTCCGCCCCGTTTTTGGAATTCATTGGCGAAGTCGACGATACTGTGTCCGGAGAAATAGAAATTGTTCATGTTGATAAAGAGGCATGAACGGTCGGTTCCGAATTTCTCTTTGGCGTATTGAAGCAGGAAAGTGGTTTTTCCCACGCCACGTGTTCCTTTGATACCAATCAGTCGGTCACTCCAGTTTATTTCGTCCATTAAGTCGCGGCGGACCGGGGCATTGGTGTGCTCAACAAGGTAGGCATGTGTGCGGTAGAATGTTTCCATCTCTTTTCTTGGGTTTTTCGGGGGGCAAATATAAGCCTTTTTTTAGAAATTGCAAAGTAGAGATAGCAAAATTGTAGTTTCGTTTAGCAAGTTTATCTTTTGCTTCATTTTGTCAAAACGGTATTCCTAATAGGTGGTAGAGGCGTTATTTCGGGTCAACGGCAAGCTGCTTCTGAAAAAACGCAGCCAGTTCAATCGGGCAATTATGCTTTTGCTTGTCTACTTCAGTGTTTGCTTGCAAATATAAACATTGTTTTTTGTTTTCGGTAGTTTTTGCCGGTATTTGTTTGAAAAAGGGTTTCTTTTGTTAGTTTGAAATGCTTCGCTGGGAGAGAGGAAATAGAGTCGGGGAAGGGGAGAAGAGCCTTTGTTTGCGGATAATCAATCGTTGCTTTGGGGGGGGCAAAATTCTTTTCACCACAGATTACACAGATTATCACAGAATAAGAATATTGATGGTCAATAACTTAAAATTCACTCTATGTTACTCTGTGTCCTCTGTGTCCTCTGTGGTGAATTCCGACACACCCTCTGGGGATAGCAGAGCCTTTGCCCGGGAGTAAGTGAGCCTTTGCCCGGCAGAAAGTGACGGTTTATCCGGCTTTATGTGCGTTTTTGTGCATATATTTGCGGGAAACTTATCGGTTTTTCGGCCGGTTGCCTCTTTGTATCCCAAAGGCTTGTAAGTGAAAAACCGGAAATGGAAACAAAAGGACAGTAGACCATCCGTTTGACAAGATTAATGGCACTTCCTGTTTTTAAATGATTGATTGTAATGACAAACCTTCTTTACCTGTTTAATCCGGATCAGGATCTGGCTCTCGCCAGTGGTGAGACCAATTATATGGCGCCTGCTTCTGCCCGCAAGATGGCAGAAGAGTTGGCGCTGCTCCCGATATGGTTTGCGGACGGGGAGTGCAGTGTGCTTGCTCCGTCTGCTTATAACCAGCCTTTTCTGGAAGAGATGCTCCGGCTTTTTCCACTCCCTGTTTCCTTAAGGACTCAGGCAGAGGATTTTTCTGACGTTCGTTCGGTAATTCCCTGGGGATGGAATCCGGCACTCCGGAAGCGTTTGCTTTCGTTGGGGATATCCGATGCTGTTCTTCCTTCGGTGGGCGAGATGGAGCGGTTGCGCAACCTCTCCCATCGGTCGCAGGCTGTGAAGCTGTTGCCACATCTGCAAGTGGATGAAAGGTTTTGCGGAGAGTCTTTCTACCTGACGACTTTGTCCGATTGCCGTACATTTATAGAGGATCGGGAATGCTGTCTGCTCAAAGCGCCCTTGTCCGGAAGCGGTAAGGGACTGAACTGGTGTAAGGGAGAGTTCACTCCTCTTATAGAGCGCTGGTGTGCCCGGATCATAGACCGGGAGGGAGGCGTTGTTGGCGAACCTATATATAATAAGGTGGAAGATTTTGCGATGGAGTTCTGCTCCGATGGGGAGGGGAAGGTTCGTTTTGCCGGATATTCTTTGTTTCACACCAATGTCGGTGGAGCTTATGAAGGCAACTGTCTGCTGTCCGACGCGGAGATCGAACGGCGATTGTCGGCTTACGTGCCTGTGGATGCTTTGTTCCGGATTCAAAAGGAGTTGGAAAAAGAGTTGTCCGCCTCTTTAGGGAATGAATATGCCGGTTATCTGGGGGTGGATATGATGATTTGCCGGTCCGGGGCTCTTCCGGAGTTTCGCATCCATCCTTGTGTGGAAATCAATTTGCGCATGAATATGGGGCTTGTGTCCCGCCTGATATACGACCGTTATGTACAATCCGGGGCTTCGGGGGTGTTTCGTGTCTCTTATTATCCATCCGACGGGCAGGCATTGCAGGAACACAATGCGATGAAGACCGGGCACCCGCTGCATACGGAAGACGGCAGGGTGGTGAAGGGGTATCTGCCATTGGTCCCCGTCCTGAAGACGAGCCGTTACCGGGCATATATCCTTGTGGAGGACTGAGACGTGCTATCTGCATGCCTCACTTTCATTCCCGCAGCGGTCCACTGCCGTGACGGCAAAATATTTCCGGGCCATCCACGGACGGATGGGAGCATAGGTGTAGTGCGTGTCCCGCAGGTTTTGTACGAGAATGTTTTCCGGGTTCGTAATGTCCACCGGATAGGTGTCCGAAGCGTAAATTATGTACATCGGTGCATTCTGCCTGTCATTATCCGTGGCAGCTTTCCAGCTGAGCCGGGTATATCCGTCGCCGGTGGAAACTACATTTAGTTCCGACGGTGCGGTAGGAGCCGCGTTGTCGATCCACGGCATGGGCGGTTGCAGTGCCGGATATTGATAGAACTGCTCCCGGAGGATGTCGTATACTTCCTGGGTATTGTCCATCAGGTACTTTACCCGATAATGCGCTTCGCCTGCCAAGTGGTTGGCGCGGATGAAATGTATCTGGCGTTCCACTTCTTCGGAGGTCCAGTTACCCTCGTCGGGATGAAGGAAGTAGATTCCCAGCCCGGGCACGATGTGGCGTCCGTTGCTTTGCTCCTGCCAGTCGAGCGCAAAGGGGTAGAAGCCGTTGCCGCGGAAATACATCATCGGGTAGATCTGGTCTTGAATGCCTTCGCCCAGCCATCCCTGCGGATCCTGGTAAACGGTGAAAAAAGCATTCCAGCCTTTGGAGGAGTATCGTGAGGTGTCACGGTATTTTCCTACCGGGCAGGTGCTCACCTTCACCCAGGGCTTCATGGCTTTCACTCCGTTATAGATGTAACGCACAATGTCCGTCAGGTTGTCACGGCGCCATTGTGCCAGCGAACGTCCTTTACCGTAGCGGCGGAAGTCGTAACTGTCCGGGAAGCGGGGCGCGTTTTCGGGATAGCGGAGGTAGTCGAAGTGAACTCCGTCCACGTCGTAGCGGCTGACCACTTCACGTACCAACTTCATCAGATACTCTTTGGTGGCGGGATGTCCGGGGTTGAGGAAATATTCGTTTTTATAAGGTACGCAGATGTCCCGCTGGCGTTTGGTTACCGATTGTTTGCCGAGTGAGGCTACGTGTCTCTTGCCTCCAAGTGGGATGGTCACCATCCAGGCATGACACTCCATACCCCGTTTGTGGCACTCTTCGATGGCGAAGGCCAAAGGGTCGTATCCGGGATCGCCGCCGACCTTGCCGGTCAGTATGGAGTTAAAAGGTTCAATGTCCGAACGGTAGAGTACATCTCCACGGGTACGTGTCTGGAAAAGGACTGTATTGAAGTTGGCTTCTTTCAGGCGGTCGAGGATGTCGATCAGCTCCTCCTTCTGCCGCCGGATGCCTGCGGGAGTGGTTGCTTTGGTGCGTGGCCAGTCCAGTCCGTAGACGGCAGTGATCCAGGCAGCCCGTACCTCGTGTTTCGGGGAGGTCTGCGCATGGAGCGGAAGTAAGGAGAGGAGAAAAAGAAAGAGGAGGGATGTTCCTCTTCCGGCTCTCTTTTTCACTGAGAAAGAGTCGTTATGGCTTTTATAGATGGTATTCATAAATATAATGGTTTTGATGTTCACTACAGATTACACGGATTAACACAGATTGATAATTTATTTCATTGAGAATCCGGTTAAAGAATCCGTATCAATCCGTATTAATTCGTATTAATCTGTGTAATCTGCGGTGAAACGTCTTTTAAACTGCCTTCCGTGGTGAACAGAAGTCCGCAAAGTTAGCAAAACCCTTTGTAAAGTTGTGTAGTTTCGACAGATTATGTTACATTTGCGCTGATTAACAATTCAACACGCCATGATTACATTTACAATTTGCCTGCTGGCATTGGTTGCAGGCTACTTCATTTACGGACGATTGGTGGAGCGTGTCTTTGGCCCCGACGACCGAAAGACCCCGGCACTGACACATGCCGATGGAGTGGATTATATTCCCCTTCCTACTTGGAAAATCTTTATGATTCAATTTTTAAACATAGCCGGTCTCGGTCCCATCTTTGGCGCAATTATGGGGGCGAAGTTTGGTACCGCTTCCTATTTGTGGATTGTATTGGGAAGTATCTTTGCCGGTGCTACACACGATTATTTCGCTGGAATGCTCTCTCTGCGTAATGGTGGTGAGAGCTTGCCTGAAATTGTCGGCCGTTATCTGGGGATGACTACCAAGCAGGTGATGCGGGGTTTTACCGTTGTCCTGATGATTCTGGTAGGTGCGGTCTTTGTGGCGGGACCGGCAGGACTGCTGGCGAAGTTGACTCCCGACAGTCTCGACACTACTTTCTGGATCATTGTGGTGTTCATCTATTATATTCTTGCCACTCTGCTTCCGGTCGATAAAATCATCGGAAAGATATATCCCTTGTTCGCTGCAGCTTTGTTGTTTATGGCGGTGGGTATCCTGGTGATGCTTTATGTTTATCATCCGGTCATCCCGGAGTTGTGGGACGGCTTACAGAATACTAATCCGGATGCAGCAGCGTTACCCATTTTCCCGATTATGTTTGTCAGTATTGCCTGTGGAGCCATCTCCGGATTTCATGCTACCCAAAGCCCGCTGATGGCACGTTGCATGACTTCCGAGCGTCATGGACGTCCTGTCTTTTATGGTGCCATGATTACCGAGGGTATCGTGGCGCTGATCTGGGCTGCCGCCGCGACTTATTTTTATCGTGAACACGGTATGGAAGAGAACAATGCTTCTGTCATTGTAGACACCATAACGAAAGGTTGGCTCGGTGCGGTAGGTGGGGTGCTTGCCATTCTGGGAGTGATTGCGGCGCCTATTACGTCGGGCGACACCGCGTTTCGTTCGGCACGCCTGATCGTAGCCGATTTCCTGAAACTGGAACAAAAAAGCATTCGTCGCCGTTTGTATATTTGTGTGCCGATGTTCGTTGCCGCCATCGGGCTGTTGCTTTACAGTTTGCGTGATAAAGACGGGTTTGACATGATCTGGCGCTATTTTGCCTGGGCCAACCAGACCTTATCGGTCTTTACTCTCTGGGCCATCACAGTCTACTTGGCACGTACCCGCAAGTGGTATGGTTTGACATTGGTTCCCGCTCTGTTTATGACAGCTGTCTGTTCCACTTATATCTGCATCGCCCCCGAAGGATTAGGACTGTCACATTGGGTTTCGTATGTGGCAGGAGGTGTTTGTACACTGATTGGAGCCGTTTGGTTTATTGTTTGGAAAAAAGGGATTTGATACTCGTATAAAAAATAAACTCGATATTCGTATAAAGATGAAGAAAGTAAAAAAGTCAACCTGGGTTACTGTCGCCTTGCTGATCTATGTATCTGCAACAGCGGCTTATCTGCTACCTCGCAATCATGAGGTGAGCGACACGGAGAAATATCTCACCCTGGCTGCTTCGTATGTCATTGTTCTGGTTCTTTGGCTGGTGCTGAGAAAAAAAGAACAGATGCAGCAGCGCCGCCGGGAGGAAGAACATATGAATAACCTGAAAAAGTAGAAACGTTATGAAGAAATTAATGTGGATCGTATGTCTGCTTGTCGTTTCAGTGACGGCACAGGCACAGTTTGAGAAAGGAAAGTGGATTGTGAATCCCTCGGTGACGGGACTTGGACTTTCGTACAGCAAGTCTGAGAAAACCCAGTTCGGATTGCAGGCGCAAGGCGGTGCTTTCCTGGTGGACAATGTGGCGCTGATGCTCACGGCCGGAGCCAATTGGAGCAAACCGGAAGATAAATACACACTGGGCGTGGGTGGCAGATATTATTTCGATAAGTGCGGCATTTATCTGGGGGCCGGGTTGAAGATGAACCGCTATAACTGGAAAGTAGGAGACACGACCGACTTTGCCTTCGGTGCGGAGGCTGGCTATGCGTTTTTCCTGACACGGACTGTTACCATCGAACCGGCTGTCTATTATGATTTGAGTTTCAAAGACAGTGATTTGTCGAAGTTCGGACTGAAAGTAGGCTTCGGATTCTACTTCTGATTGTCGCATTTTAAAGGAGCCCCCGTTGGTTTTAAACCAACGGGGGCTCCTTTAAACCTATTTGAAGCTCTCTAATTAGCTTGAACTACAGTGTATTAAGCTTTTCTTGTAGGAACTGTCCCGTATAACTTGCCGCACAGGCAGCCACCTCTTCCGGTGTCCCGACTGCCACAATATTACCGCCTTTGTCTCCGCCCTCCGGTCCGAGGTCTATCACGTAATCGGCACATTTTATGACATCCATGTTGTGCTCGATGATCACGATGGAGTGTCCGCGACGGATCAGCGCATCAAATGCGTCGAGCAGCTTGCGTATATCGTGGAAGTGCAGTCCGGTGGTCGGTTCGTCGAAGATGAACAAAGTTGGATCCGCTTTCTCCTGACTCAGATAATAAGCCAGTTTCACGCGTTGGTTCTCTCCTCCCGAGAGGGTGGACGATGATTGTCCCAGCTTGATATATCCCAAACCGACATCCTGCAGGGGGATCAGCTTCTTTACGATCTTCTTTTGCCCGTGTTCCGTGAAGAACTCGATGGCTTGGTTGACCGTCATCTCCAGTACGTCATAAATGTTTTTATCTTGGAACTTCACTTCCAGCGTATCGGCTTTGAAGCGTTTGCCGTGGCATGATTCACACTCCAGCACCAGGTCGGCCATGAACTGCATCTCCACTGTGATGGTTCCGTCGCCTTTGCACTCTTCGCAGCGTCCGCCCTCGTTGTTAAAGCTGAAATAGCCTGCCGTATAGCCCATCTGCTTGGCCAGTGGCTGATCTGCCCAGAGCTTACGGATTTCGTCGTATGCTTTGATGTAGGTTACCGGATTCGAACGGGAGGACTTACCGATGGGGTTCTGATCGACAAACTCCACGTTGCGCAGGTTGCGCAGGTCGCCTCCGATGGATGCAAACTCACCCGGGCGTTCAGTGCATTCGTCCAGTTCACGCTTCAGCGCCCGGTAGAAGATGTCACGTACCAGTGTGCTCTTTCCCGATCCGCTGACCCCTGTTACGACGGTCATCACATTGAGTGGGAAGCGTACGTCTACTCCTTTCAGGTTGTTTTCGCGGGCACCTTTTATCTCGATATAGTTGTTCCACGGGCGGCGGTGTTCCGGTACGGGAATGTTTTCCTCGCCCAGCAGGTATTTCACAGTGTAACTGTTGCTGCCTTTCTGTAAATCTTTCATATCCCCCTGGTAGACTACCTGTCCGCCCAGCCGGCCGGCATTCGGGCCGATGTCGATGATGTAGTCCGCTGCACGTATGATCTCTTCGTCATGTTCCACCACCACTACCGTATTGCCCAACTGTTGGAGTTGGCGGAGTACGTGGATCAGGCGGTCCGTATCCCGGCTGTGAAGCCCGATACTGGGTTCGTCGAGGATGTAGAGACTGCCCACCAGACTGCTTCCCAGCGAAGTGGCCAGGTTGATGCGCTGGCTTTCGCCGCCCGAGAGCGAATTACTGAGCCGGTTCAGGGTGAGATACCCCAATCCCACATCGATCAGGAAACGGATGCGGCTGTTGATCTCTGTCAGGATGCGGCGTGCCACGGCTTGGTCGTGTTCGTTCAGTTCAAGCGAATCGAAGAACTTCTGCAATTCGGTGATGGGCAGGTCCACCAGTTCCGAGATGTTTTTTCCACCTACGCGCACGTATCCCGCTTCGGGTTTCAGGCGGGTACCGTGGCATTTCGGACAAAGCGTCTTTCCACGATAGCGTGCCAGCATCACACGATATTGAATTTTGTACTGGTTCTCTTCAAGCATCTTGAAAAAGTCGTTGATGCCGTGGAAATATTGGTTTCCTTCCCACAACACCCGGCGCTGTTCATCGGTCAGCTCGTAGTAAGGGGTGAAAATCGGGAAGTTGAATTTTTCTGCATTGTGAATCAGTTCTTCGCGCCATTCACCCATCTTCTCGCCCCGCCAGCAGACGATGGCTCCGTCGTAGACCGACAACGAACGGTTGGGCACTACCAGATGTTCGTCGATGCCGATTACCTTGCCGAATCCTTCGCATACCGGACAGGCACCGATCGGTGAGTTGAACGAAAACATCTGGTCGTTCGGTTCTTCAAATATGATGCCGTCGGCCTCGAACTTGGTGCTGAAGGTGTGAAGCCGGGTCGATCCGTCCGGTTGATAAAAGCGAAGCATACACATGCCATTGCCTTCGTACATGGCTGTTTCGGCCGAGTCGGTCAGGCGGCTGACGGCATCCTTGGTTGTTGCCACCGTCATTCGGTCGACGAGAAGGTAGACTACGTCGTCTTTGCCGGCAGCGTATTCGTCGATACGCACCATCTCACCGTTCACTTCAAGACGGTTGAAACCTTGTTTCTGGTCGATCTCCAATTGCTGTTCAAGTGTGCGTCCGTCGTGCAGGAAAATCTGCGTCAACACCGTGTAGCGGGTTCCTTCGGGATATGAGAGCATGCAGTTTACAATGTCCTCGATGGAGTGTTTTTTCACTTCTTCACCGCTGACAGGGCTGTAGGTTTTGCCCACACGGGCATAAAGCAGGCGCAGGTACTCGTAGATTTCGGTCGAAGTACCCACCGTGGAGCGCGGGTTGCGGCTGTTTACCTTCTGTTCGATGGCGATGGCAGGCGGAATCCCTTTGATAAAGTCACATTCCGGTTTGCTCATTCGGCCCAGGAACTGGCGGGCATAACTGCTGAGGCTTTCTACATAGCGGCGCTGTCCCTCGGCATAGAGGGTGTCGAAAGCAAGCGATGATTTTCCGGAACCGGAAAGGCCGGTTATCACCACCAGTTTATTGCGGGGAATGTTTACGTCAATATTCTTCAGATTGTTGACTCTGGCCCCCTTTATGGAGATGTATTTACTGTCAGTCATAAGCGTTTTCGTTACTTGGACTGCAAAGATAACGAGTCGGAAACGTTTAACCTAACAGAGAAAGGAACTTTTATCTTAAAAACACCTTGCGAATAGTGAATTGCTCGCTTAGCCGTTGCAAATGAGGAGCAAAATTGTATCTTTGCACCACATTTTTATGAAACCGATTATGAACCTGAGAAAATTGATTCTTCTTTTAGCTCTCTTCCTTGCAACAGGAGTGGGGGCACAAATCCAACAACAAAGCCCTTATCCGAAGAGAGAATTCCGCGGAGCGTGGATACAGGCAGTGAATGGTCAGTTCCGTGGCATACCTACCGAGAAGCTGAAACAGACACTCATTGATCAGCTCAACTCTTTGCAGGGAGCAGGTATCAATGCAATCATATTTCAGGTGCGCCCCGAAGCGGATGCCTTGTATGCTTCGCAATTGGAGCCGTGGAGCCGTTTCCTGACCGGTGTGCAGGGACAGGCGCCTTCGCCTTATTGGGACCCGATGCAGTTTATGATTGACGAATGCCATAAACGGGGAATGGAGTTCCATGCGTGGATCAACCCTTACCGGGTAAAGACATCGCTCAAGAGTGAACTGGCAGCCAATCACCTGTACAATATCCATCCTGAATGGTTTGTCACCTACAATAATCAATTGTATTTTGATCCGGCATTGCCCGAGAGCCGCCGTCACATCTGTATGGTGGTGGCAGACATTGTTTCGCGTTACGATGTGGATGCCATCCATATGGACGACTACTTTTATCCTTATCCGGCAAAGGGTGTCGACTTCCCCGATGATGCGAGCTTTGCCCGTTACGGCGGAGGATTCACCAACCGTGCCGACTGGCGCCGAAGCAACGTGAACATACTGATCCAGAAGATTCATGAAACCATCCGTGGCTTGAAACCCTGGGTGAAATTCGGTATCAGTCCGTTCGGTATTTACCGTAACGAGAAGAACGATCCGTTGGGTAGTAAAACAAATGGTTTGCAGAATTACGATGACCTGTATGCCGATGTATTGCTCTGGGCGCGTAATGGCTGGGTGGATTATAATATCCCGCAGATATACTGGCAGATAGGTCATCCCGCTGCCGATTATGAAACCTTGGTGAAGTGGTGGGCAAAGAATACGGAGAACCGTCCTTTGTTCATCGGCCAATCCGTAATGAATACGGTTCAGAATGCCGATCCGAAAAATCCGTCCATCAATCAGTTGCCTCGCAAGATGGCTCTGGAAAGAGCTTATCAGACTATCGGCGGAAGTTGCCAATGGCCGGCAAGCGCTGTGGTGGAAAATGCCGGGAAGTATCGGGACGCACTTGTGCAAGAGTATCATAAGTATCCTGCTCTGGTTCCTGTCTTCGATTTTATGGACGATAAGGCTCCGGGCAAGGTGCGTAAAGTGAAAAAAGTGTGGACGGAAGATGGCTATATGCTTTTCTGGACTGCTCCGAAAGCAAAAGACGAGATGGACCGTGCCGTGCAATATGTGGTTTACCGTTTTGATGGAAAAGAGAAAGTGAACATTGATGACGCTTCGCATATCGTTGCCATTACCCGAAACAATTTCTATAAACTTCCCTACGATGACGGAAAGACCAAATACCGTTATGTTGTGACAGCACTCGACCGCTTGCACAATGAATCGAAATCGGTAAGTAAGAAGGTGAAATTATAAAGTAGTTCACCACAGAGTAACACAGAGCTTTTTTTTAGACATAAGAACAAAAGAACAGGCTATTCTTTATTTGTTCTTATGTTCTTTTGTCTGAAAACTCTGTGGTTCATCAATGTGTCATCCTGTGGTTCATCAATCCTCTCCTAATATAATATCAGTCCTGCTATTCCGCAGGCAATAATCATCAGAATCGGGTTGGCATTGTACTTTTTCGTTCCGATAAAGGCCACTAAGAAGATGATAATGCTGATTACAAATGTATAAGTATCCCCTGTCGGTGAACCGAAATTCTCCGTATTCATCAAGACCAGTGCTGCCGACGCCAGCAGTCCTACCACAGCAGGGCGGAGTCCGCTGAAAACAGCTTCTACGGCAGGATGTTTTTGGTATTTCAGAAAAAACTTACTGATGGTGAGCATCAGGATAAAAGAGGGGAGCACTACTGCAAACGTGGCGATGACAGATCCCCAGACACTGCCCGTAGCCGTAAAACCCACATAAGTGGCGGCATTGATACCAATAGGTCCGGGAGTGGATTGACTGATGGCTACAATGTCGGTAAACTCCTGAGTGCTAACCCAGTCATAGCGTGTCACGACTTCACCCTGAATCATTGAGAGCATGGCATATCCGCCTCCGAAGCCAAATAGTCCGATCTTGAAGAATGTATAAAAGAGTTGCAGGTAGATCATAATGTTTAAATGTCAAAGTGGATGATTAGCGATGTGACTGTTTCCATTTTCCCCAGCAAAAGCCACCTACGCCTGCCGCGATAATAATCCAGATAGGAGAGAAGCCCAGTAACCAGATAAGCAGGGCAGAAACAACCGGAATCCAGATTGTATACCGGTTGACTTTGGCAGATTTCGCCATACTGAAAGTGGGTGCCGCAATCAGTGCGACCACTGCCGGGCGGATACCCTTGAAGATACGTTCTACGATGGGGTTATCTTTGAAGTTATGGAAAAACATGGCAATGGCCAGTATGATGATAAACGACGGGAGCACCGTTCCAAGGGCAGTTACAAGGCTTCCGCGTATACCGCGCAGTTTATATCCGATAAAGATGGAAATGTTTACCGCCAGGATGCCCGGTGCCGACTGGGATATGGCAAGCAGATCAACGAAGTCATCCTTGGAAATCCAGTTCCGTTTGGTTACGATTTCGTTTTCTATCAGAGGTACCATGGCATAGCCACCTCCGATAGTAAAGGCACCAATCTTGAAAAAGATGCCGAACGCTTCAAGATAAATATTCATTTGATATGTTACTCTTATTCTCTTTTTTCTTACTCTTGTGGGTCTTCTTCCTTATCCTCTTTGCCGCCCTCTTTAGAGTACTTGCTGGGACTCACATTGAAATGTTTCTTAAATACTTCACGGAAATACTTGACGTCACTGAATCCCGTCATCTCGGATATTTCGGTGATGGAGTGTTGTCCGGTCTTTAATAATGTTGCAGCCCGTTTCAGGCGGATCAGTCTGATATAATCTCCGGGAGCCTGATCGGTCAATGCCTTTAGCTTATTATAGAAGCTCGTGCGGCTCATATTCAAAAGGTTGCAGAGTACATCTACATTGAAGGCGGGATTGTCTATGTTTTCTTCGACACTCTTCTTGACCGTAGCAATGAATTTCCAGTCGAGATCTGTTGCACAATTGGGAGAGGCCTCTTCCTCTTCGCTGACTTCAAGGTTGGCATATTTGCTTTTCAGCAGTGCGCGGTTTGTCAGCAAGTTGGCAACGGTTGCTTTCAGAATGCCGATGTTGAACGGCTTGACTATGTATTCGTCTGCTCCTATTTTCAGTCCTTCCAGGATATTCTTCTCATCATTCAGCGCCGTAAGCAGGATGATGGGAATGTGTGACGTTTCAATGTCATTTTTTATGGCGGCGCAAAGTTCGTCTCCCCGCATTTCCGGCATCATGATATCCGAAATGATCAATTCCGGCATATACTCTTTTACGATAGTCAGTGCCTCTTTGCCATTGGAACAAGTTTGGATGGTGTAATTATCCGATAACGTGTGGGTGAGGTAATTACGCAATTCATCATTGTCTTCAACGATCAGTAAACGTTGCAGGTTCTGGTCATGCTGCTTTTTCGCCTTTTCGTAAATATCAGCGGGAGAAACAGGAGGTACTTGCTCCGTGCTGAGTTCGCGTGCGCGGGTAGCCAGATGTGCTTTATGGAAATGCTTGTTATCCTTCGGGAAAGTCACTTTGATAGACGAACCCTGATGTTCTACACTGTTAAGGTTGATTTTTCCTTTGTGCAGATGAACCAGTTTCCATACAAGCATCAGCCCGATGCCGCTTCCGGTCACTTTGGAGTTGATTGCGTTGCTTCCCCGGAAATGTATCTTGAATAGCTTCTTTTGTTCATTGGCAGGGATTCCGATACCAGTATCATTCACCTCAACGCTCCACGTATCGTTCGTTTCGGAAGCGTAAATGTGTACGCTGCCGTTTTCGGGAGTATATTTCAAGGCATTCGAGATGATGTTTTTCAGGATTGAATCCATCTTTTCTTTGTCGATCCATACATTCAGGTAACGGAAATTGCTTTCATAAGTGAAGTTGATGTGTTTCACGGTAGCGTATGGACGGAACGCATTGAAGGTCTCCGTCAGGTAAGTATTCAGTTCATATTCCGAAATATAAAGTTCCGACGAGTATACGTCTGCCCGTTCAAAGTTGATAAGGTTAGTGGTGAGGCGCAACAGTGCATTCACGTTTCGTAAAGCCGTGTTCATGTTGCTGATACCGTCTTTGGTCAATGCTTCCCGTTCGCGTATCTCTTCGAGCGGAGCTTTGATCAGTGTCAGCGGAGTACGGATGTCATGTGCCGTATTGATAAAGAAGTGGATCTTTTCATCCGATATTTTCCTTTGTTTCCGGAGGATGATCATACGTAGGGCAATGATGGCTATCACCGCCAGTACGACGGCATAAATCAGCATAGCCCAAAAACTGAGCCAGATGGGTTGGGCAATACTGATTTCCATGGTACGCTCTTCAAGTACGACGCGTTTGTCTTCATTGGATACCGCACGGATGTGGAGGGTGTACTCACCCGGGCTCAAGTTCGTAAAGCGAATGATGTTTTCATTTCCGGGACGGCTCCATTGGTCGTAGAACCCCTCCAGTTTCCACGAGTATAAAATGTTCGACGGATAGTCGTAGTTGATAGACGATACTTTGAGTGAGAATATATTCTGGCTATAGCTCAGTTTCAGCTCCTTGGTGTCATCAATATCCATATTTAGCGGAGAACTTTCTTCGCCGGGATAAACAGTCTGGTAGAAAATCTTCAGATCGCTGAGTACCATTTTGGAATTATACTTTCTGGGTATCTTCATCGTTCGGCTAAATTCGATGGCACCGTCGGAACTGCCGAATATAAAGTTTCCGTTTTTACGCAACGTGCCTGCTCCGGCATTGAAATGACTGGCCATCAGTCCCTGATCCTTGGTCCAGTTATGGAATAGCTTCTCTGCCGGATAATAACTGGTCAGCCCGTTTTCGGTACTCATGACGATGTCTTCATCCGCGTCCGAGAGGATTGCGTATATATTGTTGGAAATCAACGCACAGTTATCTCTGTGGTAATGGGTGAAGCTTCTCTTTTCCGGATCGTATATCAATAGCCCCGAACCACTTGTCCCGATATATAAAAGTCCATTCTTTGCTTGGTACAGCGAATAAATATACATAGACTCTACCGGCAGGTCGATGCGTTGATACTTACCGGATTCTTTCTCGAGTAAATAAAGCCCGGTTGCCGTACCTATCCACATCTGTTTGCTGTCTTTTTCGATAATGGAGGTGATGGAGTTGAGTCTTGGGTACAGGCGGAGAGTTCTGTTTTTAAAGTTGATGCGCTTCAAGTTGTAATAACCTCCCGACCATATATCGCCATTGGCTGTTTTCATGATAGAACGGATATATTTGTCCGGCTGGATATTGATTCCATACAGTGAAGACGGAGTAACATACTCCACAGACAGGGTCCGTTTGTTTATCTGGTAAATCCCCGAACTATAGCCGGCAGCCCAGATGATCCCCGGTTCTACCTCACACAAAGTAAGGAAGATATGATTCTTATTACGTTCGTCCTTTTCGAAGGAACTCATGAACGAATGCCATGTCCCGTTGGCGGAGTTGTAGTAACTGATTCCATTGTTGGTACCATACCATAAATCTCCGTCACTATCTTCAATGATTGAGTTTACTTGGTCATTGATTAGTGATTGTTTGTTGCCAATGGAATGCTTTATCCAGTTATAGCCCGAATAGCGGTTGTTGCGTACCGTGATGCCGATTGGATAGTTTGCAAGCCAGATGCGCTGTTCGTCATCCACATAAAAGTCGGGGATGTTGTTGCCGTTCATTTCGTTGTGTTGGTTGTAGTCGGCTACGATGTATGGAGTGGTCTGATAAGAGTTTACATTTATCTTATATACTCCTGCACCGTCTGTTGCAACAAGCAGTTCCTTATTGTTCAGTGGCTTTATGCGTGTGATGCTGACGTCTGTCAGGCTCATTCGGGGTTGGGTACTTCGTTTGGTGTTCATGTCATAGACATATATGCCGCGTTCGAAAGTACCGATGAATAATTTGCGTGAAGGGCGGTGGAAATAAAGTTCGTTGATCTGTATCGGGAGATTGTCCAGTTTGTCACACGGAAGCAGATGCAATGCCCGATTTTTTAGTTCGGCGTGATGAATGCCTTGTTCCGTACCGATAAAGAAATGTGTTTCGTCTATTTGTTCGATATCAGTGATATCTTCTTCAATTTCATTTCTGATCTGCAGGGTTTGCTGCGTATGGGTGTTGTATAGATAAAGATATTCATCGTTGCACAGCCAGATGTTGTTATTCTTGTCGATGAAGCTGTAGCTGATGGGAGCGGGGCGGTCTTTGACCACGTCTTCCGGTAGCTTGTAGACAAGTGTGAATTCATCCCGTAACGGGTCGTAACGGAACACCTTTCCTTTCTTTCCTATTTCCCATAAGGTATTTTCGTGGTCCAGATATAGCCAATTCAGGTTAAGCAGTGAATTCAGTTCTTCACCGTTATCCATCAATTTATATCGTTTGAACTCTTTGCCATCATATCTGTCCACACCTTCATGGGTAAGGAACCACATATATCCCTTTTTATCTTTTTGGATGTAATATACCCTCCGGTTGCTTAACCCATCCTCTACACCGATATATTTGTAGGTTTGTGCAGAGACCATAAGAGGCAATAAGAGCAGAAGAAAAAGAATTTTTTTCATACAAGCTGGAATCCTTTAATGATTATTCTTTCGGGGGGCGAATGATTTTACAAAATTAATAAAAAGAGTGGAGAAGTGCAAACTTTACGAAAGGATTTGTTACGGACGCTGAATGACGAAAAAGGGCGGACCTCACTTTGAGACCCGCCCTTCTTTATTGTTGCATATCCTGTTATTTAGTCTTTTCTTCGATCCACTTACGTGCATTTACGAAAGCTTCAATCCATGGAGTTACCTGATCGCTGTGTACGCGGTCGGCGGGATAATTGGCGTTTTGCCATGGGAAGATGGCACGCTCCAGGTGAGGCATCATTGCCAGATGGCGGCCGTCTGTGCTGGCCAAGGCAGCTATCGAATAATCGGAACCGTTCGGGTTGCCCGGATATTCGTCGTAGGAGTATTTGGCTACTACGTTGTATTGGTCTTCATCGTATGGCAGAGAGAATTTTCCTTCTCCGTGTGCTACCCAGATACCCAGTTTGCTGCCGCTCAGTGAGCCGAACATAACGCTGCGGTTGGTAGGGATAGTGACACCGATGAAGGTCGATTCGAACTTATGTGATTCATTGTGCAGCATTTTTCCTTTCTTCTCGTGTTCCGGATTTACCAATCCCAGCTCCATCATCAACTGACAACCATTACAAATACCCAATGACAGTGTGTCTTCACGTGCGTAGAACTTATCGAGTGCCTCTTTTGCTCTTGGATTGAACAAGAAACCTCCGGCCCATCCCTTGGCAGAACCCAATACATCTGAGTTAGAGAACCCTCCGCAGTAAACGATCATATTTACATCTTCCAGTGTTTCGCGTCCGCTGATAAGGTCGGTCATGGTGACATCCTTCACGTCGAAACCTGCCAGATAGAGCGAGTATGCCATTTCACGTTCGCCATTCGTACCTTTTTCACGGATGATGGCGGCACGTATACCGCTCGGAGTACGACGTTCCGGAGTGATGCCGTATTGAGACAGTTTGCCTTTGAAGCCCGGCATGAATGCGAATTCAAGTGGTTGCATCTTGTAGTTCTCAAAACGTTTCTTGGCGCATCCGTTCATTGACTGTTTGCGGTCGAGCAGGTAAGAAGAAGAATACCACACATCACGCATATAGTCTATACCGAATTGGTAAGTAGCACCGTCCTTGTTTACCAGAATATGACGTTCGTCCGTCGGTTTACCCAACTTGATGAAGCCTACGCCGGCATCTTCGAGGATTTTCTTCACTTCGTCTTTGTGCTTGTCGCTGATCTGGATAACGATACCCGGGTTTTCGGCAAACAGAATCTTCACGATATCCGTTTCCTTCATCTTGTCAAGTTCGATTTCCAGGCCACCTTCTACGTTGGCAAAGCACATTTCAAGCAGCGTAGTGATCAGACCACCTGCCGAAATGTCGTGTCCGGCAAGAATCAGTCCTTTGTTCACCAACTCCTGTACTGCCAGGAAAGCGTCGCGGAAGTATTCGGCATCCTGTACACAAGGCACTTCGTCACCTACCTTACCCAATGACTGCGCAAATGCCGAGCCGCCCAGTTTCAGGCTGTCGAAACTGAAGTCGATATGGTAGAGTGTAGTTTTGGCATTGTTGACAAGGACGGGAGAAACCACTTTCTTCACGTCCGAAACCTCACCGCCGGCTGATACGATTACCGTTCCCGGAGAAACTACTTTCTCTCCATTCGGATACTTCTGAGTCATAGACAAAGAATCCTTTCCGGTCGGAACATTGATCTGCAATGCACAGCAGAAATCGCTCAGTGCTTTAACGGCTGTATACAAACGGGCGTCTTCCCCTTCCTGAGAGCGGCAAGGCCACATCCAGTTGGCGGAAAGTGATACGCTGTCCAAACCTTCGGCCAGCGGAGCCCATACCAGATTGGTCAGCGCTTCGGATACGGAAAGGATGGAACCTGCTGCCGGATCGGCCAGTGCGGCCTGCGGAGCATGTCCGATAGAAGTAGCGATACCTTTCTCGCCACGATAGTCGAGTGCAACGACACCACAGTCGCTCAAAGGCAACTGGATTTCTCCCTGGCACTGCTGGCGGGCTACTTTACCCGTAACCGAACGGTCCACTTTATTAGTCAGCCAGTCTTTACAAGCCACGGCTTCCAGCTGCAACACCCGGGTCAGATATTCGTGAAGTTTGGATGTTTCATATTCCGGCATTGTATAGTGACGTTCTACGGTCTTGTCTATCATGTAAGTTTTGGGAGAAGAACCGAACATCTGGTCTACGGCCAGGTCGAACGGACGGACGCCGTCGGCTTGCTGGAAAGCAAAACGATGATCTCCGGTCGTTTCACCTACCACGTACATCGGAGCGCGTTCACGTTCGGCAATTTGGCGTACGTGTTCGATGGCCTCTTCTTTAATAAGGAGTCCCATGCGTTCCTGGCTTTCGTTTGCTATAATTTCTTTGGCCGACAACGTTTTGTCACCGATAGGCAGCTTACTCATGTCAATAAGCCCGCCGCACTCTTCCACCAGTTCGGAGAGGCAGTTTACGTGTCCGGCCGAACCGTGGTCATGGATAGATACTACCGGGTTTTCGTCCTCTTCGCAAAGGGCACGAACCACATTGTTGGCGCGTTTCTGCATTTCCGCATTGGCGCGCTGTACGGCATTCAGTTCGATACCGCTGCTGTAACGGCCTGTATCTACCGACGAAACCGAACCGCCGCCCAATCCGATACGGTAATTGTCACCGCCGATCACTACTACTTTGTTTCCGGCTTCCGGCTGTCCTTTCAGGCAGTCGCGTTGTGTGCCGTAACCTACGCCTCCGGCAAGCATGATTACTTTGTCGTAACCATAAGTTTCATTGTTTTCCGTATGTTCAAAAGTCAGTACCGAACCGCAGATCAATGGTTGGCCGAACTTGTTGCCAAAATCACTCGCTCCGTTGGAAGCTTTGATCAGGATCTGTTCCGGAGTCTGGTATAACCATTTGCGTACCGGCAGGATTTCTTCCCATTCGCGTCCTTCTTCCGTGCGTGGATAAGAAGTCATGTAGACGGCTGTTCCGGCAATCGGCCATGAGCCTTTACCTCCGCCCATACGGTCGCGGATCTCTCCTCCTGTGCCTGTCGATGCACCGTTGAAAGGTTCTACTGTGGTGGGGAAGTTATGGGTTTCCGCTTTCAGCGAAATGACGCTTTTGATATCTTTTATCCGGAAGAAATCGGGTTTGGAGTGGTCTGCCGGGGCAAATTGTTCAATTACCGGACCTTCGGCAAAAGCCACGTTGTCTTTGTAAGCTGAGATGATTTTGTTCGGATTCTCCTGAGTAGTCTTTTTAATCATCTGGAAGAGGGACGATTCCTGCTCTACGCCGTCGATGATAAATGTTCCGCCAAAGATTTTGTGACGGCAGTGTTCCGAGTTGATTTGTGCGAATCCGAAAACTTCCGAGTCAGTCAGGCGGCGTCCAAGATCCGATTCTACCTTTTTCAGGTAGTCCATTTCTTCTTTTGACAGGGCGAGACCTTCTTTTTCATTGTAGGCTTCCAGATCGTCGATATAGATAATGGCTTCCGGTTGGCGGTTGGTCGTGAATACGTTTTGGTCGAGACCTTTGTACATGCGTTGCAGCATTGGGTCATAGTCGGCATTTTCATCTTTTACAGGGAAATACTCCTCGATACGGCTGATACCTTCGAGTCCCATGTTCTGGGTGATTTCTACTGCGTTGGTACTCCATGGAGTAATCATCTCACGTCGTGGCCCAACAAAGCAGCCTTGCAGGTTTTCTTCACTTTCCGGCACGGCTTCACCAAAAAGCCAGCAGAGTTTGTTGTTGTCGTTCGCGTTAAGTTCGTGGTTGCTCTCTACGGCAATCACGCTCTTGGAAGGGGTTCTGAAAAAAAGAATCATGTGTGTATATACGATTTTGTTTTCTTTGCGTGCAAAGATAAGCAAATTCGTTGGTGGTGAGAAAGAAATGCAATAAAAAAACTTCAGCCTGCCGTGGAATGAGACAACGGGCAGGCTGAAGGCAAAAACTAATCTGATTTGTGATTCTGAAAGTTGCCGGCTTGAGGGCGAATTCTGCCAACAACTTTCGCGCAATCCTTAGAAAACCGATACTAATTTTTACTATTGAGATGAAGGATTAGTGTTCTTGGGGATTGATGTAGGGAAAACGCATGTCGGGGTGATTATACCATTGAAGTTCTTGTGTGGCATTTTCCAACTCATATCCTCCGCTCTCCAACCAATTCTTAAAGAGTGGATAAACTTTCAGCAACTGTTGTTTCTCTACTGCCCATCCCATTTCGACAGGTGCTTTCAGTGCCCATACAAAACCGTCTTTATTGCAATAATAGTTCTTTCCAGCCTCTTTCCGGTCAGTTTCATAACCTTTATATAATTCAGTAGGCTTGAATCCGACGAAGTGTATTTCACGTCCGTTCTCGGGGTTCTGGAGGAAATAGTCAAAGTCGTATGAGGAAGAGAAATTAGAAAGTATAAAACTATAGTTATCTGGCGTTATACTCAATTTGAATGAAAAAACGACAGTCGGTGTTTCCTCACTGGATGCGATCAATTTACCAACTTGTGTGTTGTAGAATTGGGTTCCGTCCGGTCCTTTTAGTTTTTCAAGTCCTGTCAAGGCAAATATGGGGCTTGAAGCATTTGCGAGAAACTCTACACCAATGCCTTTGGTAGCCGATTCAATGTTAAAATCTGTGATCTGATTATTGGTTATTGTCGGGGAAGCAATGAGATTTCCCTGCATGGTCGTTGCTTTACCCGGCAATTGGATGCAGAAACGATATGGCAGACTCCCTCCCATTGCACGTAGCTTCAGGCTGATGGTAATATCCAAATAGTTATTAGACCAACCGCCATTCATTCCCCAAGTCACTTGTGTCTGATAGTTTATCACGAAGTCGTTGAAATCATAGTCTCCCAATTCAGGCCACATGTCTTCAAACATAAGTGTACCGTATTTATCTTTGGCGGGCTTATATATGTGTGTTGAATAATCACCCCCTTTTATTGGGGTTGCGCTGTCCGGAAACAAGCAGTCGGCTTCCCAACGGTGCGATTCACTTCGTGTGAGGGTTTTTGACTTGATGCTTATCTTTTGAGTCTCGTATCCCCCGTTGGTTACCGGATATTTGATCCAGATGGCATTATTGGCGCTCGGCACTTCCAAAGAAGTGTTGTTGTCTCCTTCCGGGATCGCAAGGTCTGCTATCTGTTCGGAACATGCTTCGTCCAGATAGATGGAAGCGGAAACGGCATGCGGCGCATTGGTCGCAAGGGTGACGGTGCGTGTTGTAGACCAGTCGAAACCATCCGGTATAACCAGGTCAGTGGTGTTTCCGGTGGGTGGTACCGAAAGGTCTTTGTCGTCGTCTACACAAGATGTCAAAAGACACATTAGTCCTGCTAATGTGTACATTGCGGTTTTCATTCTTTTCATAATTTTATTGTATATTCATGTAAGTTTGCTGTGTGTTCTGTTTGAATCCTGATACAAACTTATTGTATATATTGTCAAATCACGCAAAGAATGTGGCAAAAGTGGTTGAAATGTTCAACTTTTAAGGGTCTGATAGTCTATTCGTGCGAAGAGAATCAATAAAGAAAAACTTCAGCCTGCCACAGTCAAGGGGGGAATGACCGGACAGGCTGAAAAATAAATCAAACAAATACCTATTTGAATAATAGGATTAGGGTATGAAATGTTTGATGGCTTATTTTATTGCTTGAGATGAATCGAGATATTTGAACCAGTTTTCGTTGAAGTCCGGACTGTCCGGTGAGAGATTCGGATTAGTGATCCAGCTTCTGAACTTGCCGTAAACCTCCATGATATCTTTCTTTTCGCGTGGATGTGCAAGCTTAACAGGCACTTTGATACCCCACACGAAATTGTCGGTACTGCAATATTTGATGTCACTGCGCATATTGTTTCCGGCTTCACCGGCGTATGAATCGCTGTAGTAAGCAGTCGGTTCGTAACCTCTCAGGTGAATTTCACGTCCTCCGTTCCTTTCTTTCTGGAGGAAGAAGTTCTGATTTTCTGAGGTTGCCGCTGCCCCTAATGCCTTTGCTCTTTCTAAGCTGTTGAAGCAGTTGATCTTTAATCTGTATTTAATCGTTACCAGGTCATTGGCTGCTATCTGATGGTCAGCTTCGGTATTATAGAATGTTCCGCCGTTATTCTGTTTCCGTAATTGATCGGTGCCGGTGAATATGAAGATAGCAGGAGCGTCTTTTCCGGGATTCTGAAGTTCCATCTTAACAAGGTCGTTCCCGTTTATTTCGACCACTTCGTCGATATATTTGGCAGATGTTTGGTCCAATTGCAGTCCCAGGCGATAAGGCAGATAGCCTCCCATTGCACGGAAAGTGATTTCAAATTCAATTCCGTCTGCCTCATATTTATCTTTATCCTCTGTGTTGTAGCCGTCAAAGAAGGTCGCTTGCGTGTGATACCAGATAACGAAATCGTTGAAATCATAATCTCCCATTTCGGGCCAGTTATCTTCCATCATCAGGGTTGCCGTTTCTCCTTTTGCGGGATACCATTGATGTCTGTATGCACCCTCTCCTCCGTTTGTGTCAAATCCACTCACGTTTTCCGGCAGTTTGACCAAGGTCTCTGCACGTGTAGAAGCCGTATTGAGGGGGATGTTCATCATTTCTTTCCCTTTGCTTGTAGCATACTGTACGTATAATGCCCGGTCTGCCTTGGCTACATCCAGCCGGATGTTTTTGGCAACTTCGGATACAGGCAGTTCTGTCAGTAAACTTGCGTCGGTGCATGATTCGTCGGTATAAATCGCCACTCGTGTTGCCACGGGCGAAGTAATGGAGAGATTGACACTCCTTGTAGTGGTCCAGTCCGCATCATCCGGTATGATTAGGTCTGTTGTTTTTTTCGATTCTTGGGGTTGTGAGAGGTCTTTGTCATCCTCAACACATGCTGTTAAAGCAAGTGTTGCTCCCAGTAGGGTGTACATCATCCAATGCGTTGTTTTCATTATTTTTGTGATTAGGATTATTTACTTGTTCGTTTGTGACTGCAATATACAATGAAAAGTTGTATATTATGTTACTTTGTGTCTTGTTTTTATATAAAATGTTGATTTTCTATGTGTATATGTGGTTGGAATAGTCAACTTTTGGCAGAATAGAGGCTGCGTATATACGAAACAGAGGCTCTATTCACCCGGAATAGAGCCTCTGTCTGTATAAAATAGAGCTTTCGTTTATTCGCTGATAACCTTTCTGTATTCTGCCACTGCCATTTTCTCTGCCAGGTAAGCATTAATCAGGCTGGTATGTGCCTGTGTCCACGAAAGTTGTGCCGAGAGTACGTCGACCATATTTGCTTTTCCTTCGTTGTAGGAGAAGGTGATCAGGTCCAGGTTTTCTTCTGCCAGCTCTTTATTTTCTTTGGCTGTCTTCACCTGCTCTTCCGTTTCCTGCAGCTTGGTCAGTGCGGCAGCCAGTTCCTGGTTGATCTGGTCTACTACGTAGCTTTGCTGCAACTTCTGTATACCCGTGTAGGCTTTCTGTTGCCGGTTGGTCTTGAACCTGGCTCCCCAGCGTAGCACGGGGATATTTACGCTCATGCCTACGATGGGTGTAAACTTCACGTCATATCCCATGTTGGGAGAAGCGGTGGCCCATCCGCCGGTGACGTACATGCTTACTTGCGGATTGTACTGGCTCAGGGCTGCCTTGCGTTGCGCCTCGCTTTTCTGGATGTTGACTTCTGTGCTGGCAAAGTCGGCACGGCGTTGCAGTACATCGTCCAGTGGGAGCAAGGTGACAGGCGGACACACGACACCGATGGAGCAAAGGCTGTCTACGGGAGCGTTGGGTTCTTCTCCCATCAGGATATTGAGTTTCTGTAGAGCCAGTGTATAATTCTGGCGTGCGCTGATGTATTGAAGTTCGGCTTCCTTACGGCGTGTCGAAATCATCAGCAGGTCGGTGCGGCTGATAGCGCCGTCTTTAAAACGGTCTTGGATGATTTCATATTGTTTCTCTACGATTTCCTGATATTGTGCCGAAGCATTGAGCATGGCACGGGCTGAAGAGGCGTTCCAATAAAAGGCGTCACTCTGATAGTGAATCTGGTCGCGTGTCAGCTCTTCGCTCAGCTGATCGAGTTTTTCGTCAGCTTGGGCTATACGGTTTTGGGCTTGCAGGGCACCGCCTGTATAGAGTGGCTGCGACACGACGAATACCCCTTGATAAGTGTGGTTGCGGTATTGTCCGGCCGGTCCGTCCCAGGAGTCCATCTCTTTCAGGTTCAGTGTTCCCTCGGCGGAGATGTCCACTTTGGGCAGGAATCCTGTAAAGGCTATTTTCCGTGCGTCCGTGCTTGCCATTGATTTCAGATGCTGCTGTTTCAGCACCTGGCTGTAAGCTTCCACACGGTCACGATATGCCTCACGGCTCAGATGCGGGGCTTGTGCCTGCACTTGTGTACAAAGTCCCAATGCAAACAGAAGTATAAGTTTATTCTTCATCATATACTTTTAAATTTTAGTTCATTTCTTTATCCCTTAATCCTGTGGATGGCGCAATAAGCTACCGGAAGCACAAACAGTGTCAGTGCCGAAGCCACAAGCAGTCCGCCCATGATGGTAGCCGCCATTCCGCCGAACATGGCGTCGAACAGCAACGGAAGCATACCTAAGATCGTTGTACCCGAAGCCATGGCCACCGGTACGATACGGCTGACGGTTGCCTTTATCACGGCTTCGCGCGGATCGAGTCCCGATTGACTTTCGATGTCGATCTGGTCCACCAGTACAATGGCATTTTTGATGTTCATACCGATCAGTCCCAGCAAACCGAGGATGGCGAAGAAGTCGAATGACTTGCCTAACAGCAGCAATCCCAGTACGATACCGATAAATATCAGCGGCAGCATCAGCAAGATTACCGTCGGCTTGCGGTAGGTTTTAAACAGCAGCAGCAGGGTGGTGAACATCAGGAAGAAGGTCAGCGGCAGGTTTTTTGCCAGAGCTTCGTTCGATTCCACCTGGCTTTCCTGTTCGCCGAAGTATTTCAGGGTGTATCCTTCCGGGACCTTGATCTCTTTTTGCACCTGCGACCATATCTGGTTGAAGGCCGCGATGGCATTCACTCCCCTCCGGGGATCGCATTGCGCCATCATCACCATCTGGCGGTTGTAGTCCTTCACATTTGAGAAGCGATAGCGGAAGTCGAACTCCGACACTACCTGCTCCAGGCTGGTGGTTTCCGGCCCGTTGCCGAATACCGGTAATGTACGCAGGTCGTTGATGCGGAAGGAATCCGTCACACTGTTGCCTTTCAGCAGAATCGGCAGCACCTGGTCTCCTTCGCGGAATTCACCGAGAGTCATGCCGTTTGTCCCGATCTGGATGCTTTGAGCCATGCCTTGGCGGGAGACTCCCAGGGGTTGTGCCCGTTCCGGGCTGTAGATCGGTTTCCAGATGGGTATTTTATTTCCCCACGAGTTACGTATATTAATAAGGTCAGGGTTCCGGTGCATGATCTCCAGTGCCCGGTTGGTCAGTGCCACCAGCGTGTCCACATTGGGCCCGATGAAACCGATTTCGATGGCTGCATCCACAGCCGGCGACAGTTTGAAGAGGCTCGTACGGGTGATGGCGTTCGGAAAGTTGGCTTTCATGTAACCGTCGAACTGTTCTTCATACTCTTTGGTATACTTGCTGTCGTTCAGTTCCACCAATACATTGGCAAAGTTCGGCTTCGGCCCTACGGAGGTAGACGCCAGGTAGTAACGCAGCGGAGTGCTTCCGAAGGTGATCGATACTTTTTTCACTTCCGGCAGTTTTTGCAGATGGGCTTCCACTTTCTTCATCTCCCGTGCCACGTCGTTCACCCCATATCCGTCCGGATAAAACACGTCGGCGCGGAAGTAGGGCTTGTCCAGTGACGGGAAGAAGTTTTGCGGCATCATTCCCATCACCACCAGTGAGACGATGAAGAGCACGATCATCGACCCTAACGTCACAATTTTGCGCCGGATCAGGACGCTCAGTATCTTTTCGAATTTGTGGTAGAACGGTTTGTCGTACGGATCTTTGCCTGCATTTTTGGCCTTGGCTTTCAGGATAAAGTTTCCGAATACGGTGGTTTGTGTCAGTGCCAGTACCCAGCTCAATCCCAGTGAGATGGCCAGTACGACGAAAAGCGGCTTCACGATTTCCGCCACGGACGAAGGTGCCAGATAAAGCGGCAGGAACGAGCAGATAGCGATGAACGTGGCTCCCAGCAATCCCCATTGTGGTCCGGTGGCTCCGTCGATCAATGCTTTCCGGCGGTCCACTCCGCGGGCGATGGCTATCTGCGCATTGTCCGTCACCACGATGGCGTTGTCCACCAGCATACCCATGGCGATGATAAATCCCGCCAGTGACGTACGGTTGAGTCCTACACCCATGAAGGACATGATAAGCAGCGTACCTCCGATGGAGAAGACCAGTGAAGAGCCGATCAATACTCCGGCACGCATCCCCATCACCAGCATGATGATGACAATTACGATCAGGATCGACTCAATCAGGTTGATGATAAATCCGTTGTTCGCCTCTTTGGCTATGACGTTTTCAAGATAAAGGCTTTCCAGGTTCAGTCCCACAGGCATCAGTGGGAGGAGTTCGGCCAGTTTCTGGTCTACCATCTCACCCGTCAGCACCACGTCGCGTTGCGGGTCAGTAGATACGCCGATACCGATGGCACGTTTGCCATTGACACGCATGATGGTGCCTGGCGGGTCCATGTATCCTTTCTCTATGACGGCGATGTCACCCAGTTTTACCTGTCCGGCGCGGGTGGTGATTACCTGGTTCTGGATGTCGTCCACCGTGGTATACATACCGTTGGCTACTATGCGCAACTGCTGTTCGCCGGCGCTGATTTCTCCGGTGTTGATAATCTGGTTCTGCGATTGCAGCAGGCTTGCCAGCTGTTTGGGATCGATACCCATGCCTGCCAGCTTGTTCACCGAGACGAATATATTCACCACCTCGGTCTGTGTGCCGAACAGTGCGACTTTCATCACCCCGTCGGCAGTGACCACCTGTGTCTTGATGCGTTCGGCCCAGTCCCTCATTTCTTCGTAGCTGAATCCGTCGTCGGCTGTCAGTCCGTAGTAGATACCGAATACGTCACCGAAGTCGTCCGATACTGTGGGTACCGAAGCTCCGCTTGGCAATTGGGGTTGTATGTTGAGCACTTTGCGCCGCAGTTCGTCCCATTTTTGGGGGATGGAGGAGGCCGGTAGCGAGGGGAGCAGTTCGAACGTGATTTTGGAAATGCCGTACATGGATTCGGACTTGATCTTGTATACTCCGCTCATGCTCTGTATCTCACGGGAGATGGGCTCGGTGATCAGCCGTTCCACTTCGGCGGGCTCGGCACCGGGATAGCGCGTCATGATGACGGCCGATTTGATGACAAAAGGAGCATCTTCCTTCTTGCCCAGGCTGCTGAAAGAGGAGATACCTCCGATCAGCAATACAGCCAGAAAAAAGTAGATGACTTTGGTATTGTCTAATGAATATTTGGCTAAATTCATGATTGTATATGGTTTTGAGTTTGATTCACCACGGAGGACACAGAGGACACAGAGAAGATTTTCTCTTAAAATAATCCTATAAACAAGAGATTAAAACTCTGTGTCCTCTGTGGCCTCCGTGGTGAATCGTATTCATTTCTATTGCGTTGAGCGGGCACTCTTATTTCAGTTCCTTCACCGTTTCGCCTTCCACCAGTTGTGTTACGCCGGCTATTATTACCGTTTCCCCTGCTTTCAGTCCTTTCGAGATAAAGGCCTGTGCGTCTCCCGTCGGAGAGTAAACGGTTACTTCACGGCGGTTTACCTGATTCCCGTTCAGTACCCACACGTAGGTTTTGTTTCCTTCGCTTTCACCGAATATGGCACTCAGGGGCACTACCGTCATGGTTTCTTCCAGGAACGGACCTACATCGGCCGAGAAGCGGATGCTGCACGTGAAACCCGGTTTCACCTCATACAGGGCATGGTCGAAAGCGGGATCGTCGATGGTGATCGTCACCGGGATACCCGTACCGTCCGTCGAGATGTCGAGATATTCCTCCAGTTTGGCATTGAAGATGTGTCCGCGGTATGTATCGAACTCCACGCGGAAGTGTTGGTCTTTGGAACGGAGCAGATAAAGGTAAGCATCGGGGATGGTGAACTTGATGCGCAGTTTCTTGGTGTTGACCAGCTGCACAATGCCTTCGCCCGAGTTCACGCGCTGATAGTTCTCCACTAACCTTTTCTCGATAGACCCGTCGAAAGGGGCGGTCAGTTTGGTGTCGCGCATATTGTTGCTCGAAAGTTCGTAAGCCGATTTCTTTTGTTGGAAGGTCGATACGCTGATTTCATATTCTTGTACCGAGATAGCCTGCCGTGCCAATAATCGTTTGTTACGTTCCACTTGGGCAGCGGCGGTTTCGTAAGCCGATTTGTCTGCTGCATACTGTAAGGCCAGGTCGCGCGGATCGATGGCCGCAATCAGTTGTCCTTTTTTGACCCGTTGTCCTTCTACCACCGGCAGGTTGATGATCTGTCCGCTCACGCGGAAGGCCAGTTTCACATAATCTACAGCTTCTACAATGCCCGAAAAGTCCTTTCTGATTTCCGACCGGGACTCTACCCTGGCCGTCTTTACGGGGCGTACTGTTGCCGCATTGTCTTCTTTTTTTTGTCCGCAAGCCGTTAATAGAATAAGTGCTGCGAGGATACATCCATAGTTTTTTCTCATATTTCCCATTGATTAAGAGTCTGTTTAGTCTCATTTTGAGGGGGCAAAGATATGAAACTGAAAAACTATAAACAGTTTTCCGGTTTGATAATTTAATATTATTAACAACCTGAGGCGGGTGTGGCGAGACTTGGTTACGATGAACGAGAACTCACCACGGAGGACACAGAGGACACAGAGTTTTAATCTCTTGTTTATAGGATTATTTTAAGAGAAAATCTTCTCTGTGTCCTCTGTGTCCTCCGTGGTGAGCCCTCGTTCATCGTTGAAAACCGTTGATCGTTTATTTCTGCCTCGGTACAGTCAAATCTTTACCCTTTTTCAGGTTATAAACAACTTCGGAGATACGGATGTTCAACTCACATCCTTCTAAAAGAGAGATTTTTATCGCCTGTTTTTCGACTTTCATCTGCAGGGTGCATCCACGGAAATTTACTTTGAATGTATAGCTGTCCCACGCTTGGGGGATGATGGGGTTGAAGTCGAGCTGTCCGTCCAGTATTTTCATTCCCGCAAATCCGCGTACGATGACCTGCCAACTTCCCGCCATGCTTGTGATGTGCAACCCTTGGTGTACCTCATTATTATAGTCGTCCAGATCCAGGCGCGTGGCATGCAGGAAGAGGCGGTAGGCTTCTTCCGTGTCGCCTATCCAGGCAGCCAGAATGGCGTGGACAAAAGGTGACAGGGATGATTCGTGTACGGTACGGGGTTCGTAGAACCGGAAGTTCCGGAGAATCGTTTCACGGTCAAAGTTTTCGTAATACAGGAACAGTCCTAACAGCACGTCGCTCTGCTTGATGTAGCACGAACGCAGGATACGGTCCCATGACCACCATTGGTTGATCGGCCGTTCGTTTGCCGGGATATCGTCCACCGTGGTCAGCTCCTTGTCCGGATAGCCGTCATCCTGTATGAAGATGCCCTGTTGTTCGTCCCGGGGGAGATACATTCCGTCGATAATCTTCTGCCAGCGCGAAGTCTCTTCGGCATAATTGAAGCGGGTGACACGGCGCACCCGTGCATACTCTTCCGGAAATTCGTGGGCCACCATCTCGATGCTGTCTATGGTGCTTTGCAGGCATTGCACGCAGGAGAAGTTGGTGTACCAGTTGTTGTTGACGTTGTTTTCGTATTCGTTAGGCCCCGTCACTCCCAACAGCACAAATTTTTGCCGTGCCTGCGAGTAGGATACCCGCTGGCTCCAGAACCGGCAGATGGCAATCATCACCTCCAGTCCGTAGCGGGCAATGTACTCTTTGTTGCCTGTCACCCTGGCATACTGCATGATGGCATATACTATGATGTTGTTGCGGTGTATCTCTTCGAAAGTGATTTCCCACTCGTTGTGGCATTCTTCTCCGTGGATGGTCACCATCGGATAGAGTGCCGCCCCGTCGGTAAATCCCAGTTTACGTGCGTTTTCGATGGCTTTGGGCAACTGGTTATAGCGGTAGAGCAACAGTTTGCGGCACACTTCTCTCGGGGTGGACAGCAGGAAGTAGGGCACACAGCACAATTCTGTGTTCCATTGCGTGTTGCCGCCGTATTTTTCTCCCGTGAATCCCTTCGGACCGATGTTCAGCCGCTCGTCGTCTCCCTGATAGCTCTGGTTCAGCTGGAAGATGTTGAACCGTATGCCCTGCTGTGCTTCCGGGTCTCCTTTGATCTCCACGTCCGTCTCCTCCCAGATTTTTGCCCACCGCTCCTTATGGGCTGCCGTCAGCGATTCCCATCCCTGCTCCCTGGCTGCTTTGGCTTCGTTCACAGCGCGCTCTACCAACTCCTGACGGTCACATTGCAGCGACGACACGATGGCGGTATACTTGATAAGAGTCACCTTCTCGCCGGGCTTCACGTCCGCTCCGGCGCTGAATCCTGTCAGTTTTTCTTTTTCTATCTTGATGGGGCTGACGCTTATCTGTTTGCTGTTCCTGAAGAACCGGTACGTCAGTGCGCAGCAGATTTGTGAATCTTCCCGCCGGGTTTGCGCCCAGAGGTAAGCGTAGTCGTTGGTGGTTTCGGCGCGCAGGATGTTCCACATCTTTTCGTCGAAATTGGCGCTTTCGTGCTTCACGTCGCCGTTCAGATAGGGTACCAGCGAGATTTTGCCTTCATAGTTCACCGATGTCACACTGTATTTTATCAGACACAGGTTCTGGTTGTCCATGCTGTTGATGTGCTCTATGTGCACTTCCAGCGTGTTGCCTTTGGGCGAAGTCACCCTGAAGTCACGGTACGAGATTCCCGCCTTCATGTCCAGCCTGCGTTCATAGCTCTCCACATCCCAGTGTGCCAGATCCAGTTCCTCGTCGATCAGGCGCACGTAGATGCCGCTCCAGTCCGGAGTGTTCGGTATGCGTGAGAAGAATCGCGGGTAACCGTTTTTCCACCATCCCACACGGGTGCGGTCCAGAAAAGTGATTCCTGCTACGTATGATCCCTGCAGGGAGTCGCTGCTGTAGGACTCTTCAAAATTGCCTCGCTGTCCGAAACGTCCGTTACCGAGGCTGAATATACTTTCCGAAGCGCGAAGGTTGTCGGCGTGAAAACCTTCTTCTATGATGTTCCATTCGTCTACCTTGAGGAATTTTTTCATGGTCATTGGGATTGTGTTTTTTAGATCGGCACCTAAGATACAAAAAAAACTTCTGATGCACAATCATTGTGCATCAAAAGTCTTTTTTTACCGTGGAGGACACAGGGTCCCGCAGGGTATTCATGTCGATAATCGATCGTCTAAGGATTCATTGCGTTGACTCCCAATGCTCCGAGTATGGCAGTAGCCACGGCTATCACCACTTTCAGCACTTTGTGCCAGATTGTTTTTTTCATTGCTTCGTGTGTTTTAAAATATTCATTTTTATGCCGTCGGATCATCTACAATATCTCCGTCGCCTCCGTCGCCGGAGGGCGTTTCACTCTTGATGTAGAACGACACATTGTTCTCTCCTCCGCGGGTGGTAGCCGTGCTGTCGTTTGCCAGTCGCAGGCTGTTGTCCACGGCAAAGCGGATATGCACACGCCTGATACCCTTTACGGTACACTCTTTTTCCGTTTCCGTTCCGGCGGAAGTCAGCGTGATGTAGAACGTACCGAGCCCGTCCACCTTCACTTTGTTTCCCTCCACCAGCGACTTTTTCAGTTGCCGGACGAATGCCTGCATGACGTGTGTCACGTCTTCCGCGCTCAGGGCTCCGGTGATTTCTATCTCTTTGGCGATGGAGGCGATGGTAGCTGTTTTGGAGCTGCCCGGCTCTTGTTTCAGATAATACTTTTGGGGCGACGATTTGTCGCTCAGATCTTTGTAGCGCTGATAGCGCATCACAGGTACTGCCATAATAAAATGTTTTTTGGATTCATAAAATGTTTTCTTTCTGTAATACATCAAGGCCTTTCTGATTACGATGTAAAGGTAGTACTTATGCTTTATCCCACAGGCTGTCCGGGGCAAGATGCGGGCATTGGCGGCTCTTTGGTCCCGTAAGTGCCTTTTTGAAGATAAAAACGGACAAGAAGCCTTGCCCGTTCCCTGCTTTTTTAGTATCTTAGTACTCTGAATCAATAAGTGTCACAAAGCAAAAATGAATCCGGTTCACCACAGAGTACACGGAGGACACAGAGAATATTTTTCTCTTAAATATCTTAATAAACAAGAATTTAAAACTCTGTGTCCTCTGCGTCCTCTGTGGTGAACCCAACTCAAAAAAACAGTATGGAAAAGAAACCAGAAACCACAGAGAAAAAGTTCCGGATAAAGAGTTATGGCAAGTCCGAACTGGCCTCGCTCTATATGCCCGAAATCAGTCCTAAGAGTGCCGCAAGCGAATTGCGCAAATGGATCGGCAAGTCTCCCGGTCTGACGGAGGCCCTTTCCGCTACCGGGCTGCGTACTAAAGACAAGCGCTATACGCCCGCCCAGGTGGAGTTGATCGTAGGGGCAATCGGCGAACCGGGATGACGATGGCGGGGTGGTCTTTCACGGCAGGAAATCGAGCGTTTTTTCGGTCTCCGCGTTTCCGCCCATTCCGAACCAGTGTTTGGAGTCGAACTGTGTGTTTCGTATCCGGTCGCCGGGGCGTTCCGCCGTGGCGTCCTCTTCGCAGGGCGAGTAGCGCCCGTTCACGGTATTAAACACAAAGCTGCACTCGCCGATATTTCCCAGGTGGCGGAACTTCACCTTTTTCACATGTACCCGTGTCACCCCTGCCTGCCGGTCGCGTTCCACCACCAGTCCGAAGTCACATTTATTGACGAATGCCGCCGATCCGTTGATGTCCTGCAGCGTGGGTACGGGCAGGCGTTTCGTCAGCGGGTCTGTCTGCATCTTGCGTGGATGCGCCACGAGGATGACGAGGCATTGGTGCCTTTGGGCGAAGTTTGCCAGCAGGTCGAGGAATGCCGAGATATATTGCGTTTCCGTCTGTCCGCCCGGGATGCGGTGTTCCAGCCGGTTGAAAGGGTCCAGTACCAGTATGCGGATGCCCCGCCTCCTCACCAGTTGGCGTGCCCGTTCCAGTATCGATTCTACGGTGAAATCTTCTTTGGGCAGGATGCTCGAAATGTTTTCCGCCAGATAGCGTTGCGCTTTCTCGTAGAGCATTTCGGTCATCAGTCCCTTGCGGAAACGCTGTCCGGTCAGTTTTTCGGTCAGTTTGGCCAGGTGATAGGGGAGGGGTTGGTTTTCGGGGCTGAAATAAGCTGTCCGCCATTGGTGGTTGAGGCAGAGGCGCAGCACCAGTTCGTCCGTGAACTCCGATTTTCCGTCGCCCGGGTGTCCCGTGATGACGCAGAGCCTTCCGGTCTCGAAGGTGCAGAGGTCGTCCAGGTTCTTCAGTCCCGTTTCCGCTCCCCGTGACAGTCCGTTTTCAAAAAGTATGCGCATCTCTTCGTCCACATCGGCCGCTGTATATACGCCTTCCAACGGCATCTCCGGGGCGTCGGCAAGTGCCTGCGACAATGCTTCCGGACCCGCCTTTACCAACAGCTCGTTGGCGTCTTTGCACCCTTCGCCGTAGCTGACCACCCTGCAACGTTCGCGTCCCAGGCGGCGGAGCAACTCCTGTTTCAGTTCTTCCCCTTTCGGGTCGGCATCGCCGGCTATGTAGATCACCCGCTTATCTTCGAAATGGCTGTCCACAAAGCGGTCCATCCACTTCAGGTTACGGTTGGCACCTCCGGGCACCGATATCACGTCAGTGCGCCCTGCCGTGACAAAGGCGGCTGCATCCAACTCTCCTTCGGTGATGATACATTCCGGGGTGCCTTTGATGCCGTCGATGTTGTAGGGAATCAGTTCCGCTCCGGTGAGCATTTTGAAGTGTTTATGGAGCGTGGCACGGAACTTGATGTTTACCAGCCGTCCCTCTTCCAGATAGTTGAAGCAGAGACAGGGTTCTTCAAGTCCGCTTTGGGGCATGTATTGCACCGACGAGGTGATGTGCAGTTGTTCCGCCGCGTGTGCACTGATGTGGCGTTCGTCCGCCAGCCATTTCAGTTGCACCGGAGTGAGAGGGGTTTCGTTGGCAGGTTTTTGGGGACGTTGGGGGACAGCGGTGCCGTCCGGGGCTGTTGGCCGGGGGCTTGTCCGGTTTCTTTCGGCGGGGAAGTCCACCAGCGGATCTCCTGTCTTTCGTCCGCCATGCTTTCCGCTTCCGTCGTCTGCCACTCCGCTCCATCCGCAGTAATGGCATTTGTAGAGTCCTGAGTCCAGGTCCACCGAAAGGGACTTGTCACTTTTGTTGCTTCTCTGCCCGATACATCGGGGGCATTTGGTCTTGATGTGGCCTGCTGTGCGGCCGTAGGCATCAAATTCGATGCCGAGTTCACGAAAATTAAATGATTTCATGGTCGATTTCCATTTGTTTTTAGGCGTTTCTCTAAACTTGCCGGAAACGGAAATCTGGGTAATGGTTTTGATTTCACCACAGAGGACACAGAGGGCACAGAGAGATTAATTGGCTGCGCTCTGTAGTAAGTTTTCAGACAAAAGAACAGAAGAACAAACAAATAAAGGATAATTTGCTCTTTTGTTCTTTTGTCTAAAAAAACTCTGTGTCCTCTGTGTCCTCTGTGGTGAGTATCCTTAAGATAGCTTTTCTATTTCTTCAATGGGCAGGCCCGTTATTTGGTGAATGGTTTCGGGCGGGAGGTTCAGTGATTTCATCTTTCGGGCGTTTTCTCTTTTCTCTTCGATCCGTCCTTTCTTAAATCCTTCCTGTCTGCCTTCCGCCAGCCCTTCCTGTCTGCCTTCCGCCAGCCCTTCCTGTCTGCCTTCTTGTCTGCCTTCCAGTGCGGCTGTACTCAGCACGTCATTTTGTATCATGACAGCATTGATATGCTCGTCATACGCCAGTCGTTCTTTTTTATCCATGTTGTAATAAATCAGTTTCCGGCGTGCCTCTTCCAGTCCGGGTGCTTTTGTATCCGGGCGGATGATGCCGGTTTTGAGATATTCAATCCATTCTTCGAGGGGAGTGACGGCTACTTTGTTGAATTCGTTCACCCGGATCAGGAAGTATTCGGGGAAGATTTCGGCAGGCAGTTTCCGTATGATGGCGTTCTTCTCTTTAGTGGTCACTTCAAGGAAGTCGCCTGTATGTACCCCCACGAAAGTGTTCTGCCCGTGATATAGGTAGTCGTTTCCCCGTCCGATGTCGAAATAGAGTATGCTGACGGAGTACACCTTCTTCACCTCCGAGTAGAGTTCTCCCAGTTCGATATGCTCTGTGATGGCCTTTGCCACTCCGAAGAGGATTCGCTCCAGATAATAGATTTCGCGGGTGTTCTGCACCTCTACGATGATGATTTCGTCTTTGCTGTTCCGTGCCTTGATGTCCACGCGGTTGAATTTCTCGTTTTCGCGCTGTTGGTTTCCTTCACTTTCCAGTATCTCTACGATGCGTATCGGTTCGTTCAGCAGCACTGTGAGGAAACCCTCCAGCACGCCGAAGTTGGCTTTATTGCGCAACAGCCGTTTCACCGCCCAGTCAAATCGGATATATCTGTCTGTATAATCCATTATCGTACCTCCTCTTTGTATTCATATCCCGCAAATATAGCTTTTAAAAGGGATGATTCCAAATTAGAGCCTGTTTAATTTATCACAAAGTCTCACACGGAGATTAATTGGCTGCGCCCTGCCTGTTTTCAGACAGAAGAACAAAAGAACACATAAAGAATCGTTTGTTCTTCTGTCTAAAAAAACTCTGTGATATTCTGTGGTGAGTTTTCAGACAGAAGAACAGATGAACACATAAAGAATAATTTGTTCTTTTGTTCATCTGTCTAAAAAAACTCCGTGTCCTCTGTGTCCTCTGTGGTGAATGTCCGTTTCCGATAAGTCAAAGAGCGATATTGGTTTTCTTTACGTTTCCTGCCGGCAGAGACCGTTCTCCCTGCCGCCATTAGTCTCCGGTGGTGCCGTCATTCCGTCCACTTCCCCGACTCGGAGCTCCACACGGCGTTCTCCGACGGGCGGGGCGGTGCTTCGTCCGGGATGTGCTCTCCGCAATAAGAGCGGGCTCCTGTCAGCGGGTCGCGCTGCTCAAAGCGGTAAGCGTCTGCTCGGCGTTCGGTTGTTTCCAGGCGGTTCAGCACAGTGTCCAGCGCCTGCCGGGTGGCAGAGCCGCGACGGATGAAGTTGCTGAAGTAACTTTTGGCGTCGGCTATGGAGAAGAGGGTTTGCTCTTTGCCATACGTCACGATATGTTGCTTGAAGAATGTCCGGATGTGTGGCAGCAGCTCCATGAAGCGGAAGCCCATGCCTGAGTGCATGGCCTGCACCTCCAGCCACGACTGTTCGCCGAAAGCACTCTCCACGTATGTTTCCCATCTTTGCGGCGAGGGCTGTCGGGGTGGTTCCGTTATTGGGACGGAAGGAGGCTCGGGGGCAGTCCTGATTATCTCTTCTTCTTCTTTTTCTTTTAATATATTCTTTTTCTTACACCGTGTTGCGGTGAAACGCCCGTTGGCAGCACGTTTCACGGTGACTTTCACCCCACCCGCGGTGGTGGCTCCGGCAACCGCAGTCCCGGTTGCAGCGGATTCTCGACGGTCCGTCCCGGTTGAAATGCGGTTCCGGACGGGGGTATCCGGTTCGGTGTTCATCTCTTCGTCGAGATAGATGCTTGAGAAGCTGCGCCCGCTTTCGTCTTCCGCGTAGAGGCGGAACAGGCGGAAGTCGCACACTATCTTTTGCAGCTTTTCCAGGGATACATTCCAGCGGCGTGCCAGTGCAGGCAGTGAAGCAAAGGCGCAGCGATACCCCTCGTGTTGTCGTAACTCGGCCAGCAGGACGGTATAGATGCCTATGCCTTCTATGCCGTTCTGTTCGCATAGGGCGATCACCCGGTCGTCGGACATCATGCTGACGCGATAGCGGAAAAATAATTCGTATTTCATAATAGTGCAAGTTAAATGATTTGATTCTGTGCAGAATGCTTTCTTTCAAACCTATTCTGCAGCAGCAAAGGTAGGGCTTCGGGTGCGTATTTCCATATAATCCTCCGGAGGCGTTCTACGCCTTCCGGAGTGTTTCTTCATTGTTTTTCTCTTTCATCTCGTTCCAGAGCTTAAATAGCTCTCTTTCAATGTATTCCTCCGATACGGACTGTTGAGGACGGTAGATGCTCCGGAAGTCATAGGCACGGCATAGCTGGTGTGTCAGATGGGGGATGAACGGCTTGTCCGGATCGAAGGTATCAAGACTGACCGCATTCCGGAGAGCAAACGTAAGTAACTGATTTCTTTCTCTTTGTATGACAATGCGATCCTCTTTCGTAGAGTAAATCTTGTTACATACTTCCAGAATCTCTTCCGGGTCTTCAAACACTAATTTCAGGCTTCCTTCGTTGATTTCAGCCTCACATTTAAAAAAAATTCTTTCTTCATTATTTTATTATTATTTACAATAAATGAAGCTGCAAAATTAAGGTATATTAGTGAAAAACGAACGGTTTAGAGGCTTTGATAACATTCTTTAATAAATAAGAAATGTCTGGTGATGTTTGGAATATATTACTGATTATAAGAAGAATATGCTTATTTATCTGTTTCAAAAAACGTACGTCTTTTGGCACAAAAATAGTCTCTTCTTCTTGTTTATCCAAATAATTTATAAATAATATTTTTGGATAAAATGTATTTATGTTTGTCAAAAGGCGTTTTTATCGTGGTTTCAAGGCATTTTTGACCATCGGGTGAGAAGGTTGAAAAGCTGATACAATGAAATGTGAATTAAAACTTGAAAAGTGGAGTGCCAAAAGACGTACGTTTTTTGAAACACAAATAGTAATGAAAGATACTGCTTGGAGATTGCAATGTGCTGATAATAAAATGATTATATCGTGCCCGTGTCTTGAAATAGGACAAAGAGTAACTTTGTAAGCATTTGGCTGCTAATTCGTTTTATTAATATGATAATTGAATATTTATGAAAAGGTCATTTTTATGTATTAGAACTGCGCTGATAGGAATATCCTTATTCGCAGTGTCTTCTTGCTATTATGACGACTCCGAATTAAGGGGGCGTCTGGATCAGGTGGAAGGTAAGGTAGCCGAACTGGAAAAGTGGTGTACTACCGTAAACCAAGAGATTCTATCATTGAAAGGATTGGTGGAAGCTCTGGAAAATAATGATTTTGTGACCGGGGTGACGCCGTCAGAAGAGGGGTATGTCATCACGTTCTCGAAAGGAGGCAATATTACCATAAAGAACGGCAAGGACGGTCAGGATGGTGAAGACGGCAAAGACGGTGAGGATGGCAAAGATGGCAAGGACGGAGTCAACGGAGTAAGCCCGGTTATAGGAGTGGCCAAAGCCGCCGACGGCCTGTACTACTGGACCGTGCAGACGGGCACAGGTGCTCCGGCCTGGATGACGGATGCCAATGGAGACAAGATACGTACCACCGGGGATGAAGGTGATAAGGCAATTTCCCCGACTTTGAAAACCGGGTCGGAATTGGGGGACGGGTACAAGGCGGACGCTGTGTATCTTTCGGTAGATGGCGGCGGGACATGGACGAAGGTATCCGGCGATAACGGAACTAATGGAACTGACGGGGTTGACGGAACCAACGGAACCGATGGAAAAGACGCTGTTTTCGCGGGCATGGACAATTCGGATCCGGATTACGTCGTGTTCATTCTGTCTGATAACACTCCGGACGATCTGACGGACAATCCCACTTTGCGCATCCCTAAGTATATCGCGCTGGGGCTGGATTTCTTTTCGGGGACCACTCCGATAGACCTGAGCCGGACCATCGCCATGGACGAGATGGACGGAATCACCTATCAAATAAAGGGAGATGCCGGTAAAGTGCGTGTATCGCTGTTCAGGCAAACCAATGACGGATGGCTTGTGACTGTTGACGAGACAAACAGGAAGATCGATGCCACCGCCATCACCGGAAAGAATGACGTGACGCTGATGGCTACGGACAATGCGGGACACAGCACTTTCTACCTCCTGAGCCTGACGAAGAACGCCGAAAATGACGGTACGGCAGCCAAACCCTACCGGATCAGGAACAAAGCGGACCTGATGGGGCTGGCCTACAGTGTGAACCGGGGCGATGCGTACAGCGGCAGGCATTTCAGGCTTGAAGCGGACATCGACCTGAACGGGACCCGCTGGACGCCTGTCGGAGGGGAATTGGGTTCGGCCGGCTTCAGCGGTGTGCTGGACGGACAGGGGCATACGGTGTCGAACCTGAAAATAGAAAAAGCGGATGTCTTTTATTACTATGGATTAGTGGGCTACGCCGTGTCGGCGGAGATAAAGAATATCCGGATTGAATCTCCGAAATTCGAGGTGCTTCAAGGGGAGCGTATAGGCGGACTGATCGGAGGAGCCCAGGGCAGTACGGTTACCGGTTGTCAGGTGACGGATATAGAAGTTAACGGTGAGAATTGTGGAAATATCGGCGGCCTGATAGGAGTGGCGGAAAATAGCGACATAGAATCTTGCACGGTGCTTGGCGGAGAAATTATCGGACAGAGTTATGTAGGCGGACTGATAGGGGATGTCAATGCAGGTACCGTTCTTCATAGCAGGGCTGCCTGCGCTGTGGCTGCCGAAAATGTTGTGGGCGGATTGATAGGCTTGGCCCAGCAAGTCGGTACCATTACGGACTGTTCCGCCACGGGCAATGTAATTCTGACCGGTGTGCGAGGGTCCTATGCCGGTGGGTTGATCGGGGGGAACTCCAGTAGTTTTAGTGCGCAGACGATTATGGCCTGTTATGCTACCGGAACGGTTACTTCCGGTGGAAACGGCCCAGTTAACCTGGGAGGGCTGATAGGGCGCAATGACATGAATGGCGCTACACAAAGCATTGTGCTGTGTTACGCCACGGGGGACGTGTCGTCCGCTACCCATAATCGGGAGAATTATTTGGGCGGACTTATCGGCGCTTCACGGCAGCAATCTACGCAATCTATACTGGCCTGTTACGCTACGGGAACCGTCAGCACGACCGGCAGCTATGATAAAAATGTAGGCGGACTGTTCGGGGAATATGAACTCTACGATGGAGTAGCCCGAATGACCGGGTGCTATACCACTTGCAATAAAGGAACGTATGGATTTGGGACCGGGTCTGATGAAACCCGTTTGACGCTGACCGATGTGGAAATTATCGCGGGTCCTGTCACCGATAAGGTCAGTGATATGAACCGGGCGGCAAAGAGGTATCCTTATCAGTATGACGAAAACGCTAAGATCATATCTATGGAGTGACAGGCAAGGCTGAGCGGCCGGAAGAGGAGGTTGTGTCAGAACCCTTTTCACCACGGAGTAACACAGAGTATCACAGAGTCTTTTTATTAATAATCAACAACTTTAAATCGCCTCTGTGTTACTCTGTGTCCTCTGTGGTGGGTTTCGACACACACTCCTCTTCCGCTTACTTTTCGTGATGCACCACCGTCTCTTTGATGAAATAGACGCAAACGGCTCCCACGATCAGCAGTACGCCCGCCAATACCAGCATGTTCACCTGATGTCCGCCGACAAGGTGGAGGATGCCTCCGCCGACGAGTGCCGCTACAATTTGCGGAACGCAGATGGTCCCGTTAAACAATCCCAGGTAAGCACCCATATTCTTGCCCGAAACAGAATTGGTCAGGATGGTGAACGGCAGGGCGAGCATGGCTGCCCAGGCGCATCCGATCAGCAGGTAGGAGGCAAACAACAGGTATTCGTTGTGGAAGAAGAGGGTGGATATAAATCCGACGCCACCCAGCACGAGGCTCAGTGCGTAGGCCTGCTTGCGTGCCTTGAACAGGGGGAGCACCACTGCCCAGATGACCGAGCCGATGGCCTGTACGGCAAACAGGACACCTACCCAGTTGCCCGCTTCCTGATAGCCTGCGCTCTGCACGTCGGTGGTGCCCCATACGGTGGCTGCGATGGCACCGTTGGTATACGTCCACATGTACATGAAGGCCGCCCAGCAGAAGAACTGTACCAGGCCTACCGTCCAGAATACTTTCGGGGCATGCTTCAGCAGAGAGATGAAGTCGGTTTTCTCTTTCTTTTCGTCGGCTGTGATACCGTGGAATTCTTCAAACTCTTTCGGGGGCATCTCTTTCACTTTTACCGTGGTGTAGATGACGCACAGGATCAGGATGGCGGCACCGATGTAGAACGAGTAAATCACCGAATCGGGTACCGTCCCCTTGCCCGCCGTATTGCTGATGCCGATAAACGTGAAGATGAACGGGAACAGATAACCTACCAGGCTGCCGGCATTGCATAGGAAGCTCTGGATGGAGTAGGCCAGTCCCTTCTGCTTCTCGTTTACCATGTCGCCCACCAGCATTTTGAAAGGCTGCATGGCCATGTTGATCGAAGTATCGAGGAACATCAGCGACACCAGTCCGAAGGTCATCGCCGTGCCCACTGCCATGCCGAAACTGCCTGCGTTGGGCAGCAGGCACATCACGAGCACCGCGATCAGAGAACCTACAAAAAGGTAAGGGATGCGCCGGCCGAAGCGTGTCCAGGTTTTGTCGCTTGCCGAACCGATGATGGGCTGTACGATGATTCCCGCTAACGGAGGGAGTATCCAGAAATAGCTCAGACTGTGCGGATCGGCGCCTAATGTAGCAAATATGCGGCTGATGTTGGCGCTTTGCAGTGCGTATGCAATCTGTACGCCGAAAAAACCAAAGCTGATGTTCCACAGCTTCCAAAAACTTAAGTCAGGTTTTACTTTCATGATATTTATGATAAATGATTTCGTTAGAAATGGATTCACCACGGAGGACACAGAGGGCACAGAGAAGATTTTCTCTTAAAATAATCCGACAAACAAGAGATTAAAACTCTGCATCCTCTGTGTCCTCCGTGTCCTCTGTGGTGAACCCGGTTTATTTCGTTGTTCCTCGTACCACCAGGTTGGTCCGCACGATTTTGTTGCTGCTTTTTCCTTCATCGTTTCCCTCCAGTTTTTCTATCAGCAGCTTGATGGCACTTTTGCCTACCTCCTCGCCGTGCTGCTCTACCGTGGTCAGTTTCGGGTCTGTGCTTTGGGCAATGGCTCCGTCTGTGAACCCGCAGATGGACACTTCGTCCGGCACTTTCCGTCCCACCAGTTTGCAGGAATAGAGGATGCCCGATGCCGTTTCGTCGTTGATGGCAAAGAAACCGTCCGGACGGTCGGGGCCTTCCAGCAGGGCGGGAGTAATGGCAATTGCTTTTTCGCGGGTATCACACAGCTTGATCATGCTCTGGTCTACCGGAATCCGGTACTTCTTCATGGCATCCAGATAACCGTTCCGCCGGTTCTTGGAGATTTCGAGGTGAGGGGCGGCGCTGTAAAAAAAGATGCGTTTGCATCCGGTCTGTATCATATACTCCACCGCCGCAAACGAGCCCGCGTAATCGTCCACCACCACCCGTTCGGTATTGATTCCGGTACAGATACGGTCGTAAAACACGATGGGGATATTATTGTCCAGCAACTCCTGGTAATGGTCGTATTGGGAGGTGTCTTTGGCCAGGGAAGTGATGACCCCGCAAACCCGTGCCGCGAGAAAAGAGTGGACGATTTTCACTTCCCGTTCATACTCTTCGTTGCTCTGTGCCACCAGGATGTTGTATCCGGCTTTTGCCGCCGTCTCCTCGATGCCGCTCAGCACACACGAAAAAAAGTGGTGCACGAGTTGTGGAATGATGACCCCGATGGTGTTGGAACGGCTCGTGCGCAGGTTCAGTGCCAATACATTAGGCTTATAATTATGTTCGCGCGCGTACTTATGTATAGCGTCCCTTGTTTCCTGGCTGATGTCGGGATTGTCCTTCAAGGCCCTCGATACGGTGGAGGGGGAGACTCCCAGTTCGCGGGCGATGTCTTTGATTGTGATTTGCGGTTTATTCATGGTTGATTGGTTTTGAAATTCACCACAGAGGACACAGAGGGCACAGAGTTTTTTTTTAGACATAAGAACCAAAGGACATACTATCCTTTATTTGTTTATCTGTTCTTTTGTCTGAAAACAAATAGAGCGCAGCTGATTAATCTCTGTGAAACTCTGTGTCCCTCTGTGGTGAACTCGATTCGTTTTTCACCCAAAGGTAAATGATTTTATATAAAAACAAAACCAATGTATTTACGGATTTGTTTAATATGATACAAAAATAGTGTAAAGGAGGCTAAAAAGTTCGGTGACAATGTGCTATAACCCCGCTTTTACGGTGCAATCGTTTGCGTAGTTGCGGGAGCGGATTTGTCGGACATTAAATAAGTGGCTGTTGCTTAATATACTATTTTTGCTACGTAATCAAGAACGGGAATGGAGTCGTTCATTCTCTATGTAAAGTTTAGAAATCATATTAATATTTATATTGTTAACTTTAATTTTTAAATGCATGAAGCAAGTTAATCTTAGAATCTGTCGTATGATTCTGCCCCTGTTGTTTGGGCTATTCTTGTCATTGAGCGCTTATGCACAGCAAGTCTCTGTCAAGGGACATGTGAAAGATTCAACGGGTGAACCCGTAATCGGCGCGAATGTGGTTGTGAAGGATAATTCTTCTATCGGTACGATTACCGATCTGAACGGAAACTTTGTTCTGAGTGTTCCTCAACATTCTACCCTCGTGATTTCTTTCATCGGTTACAAGCCGGTTGAAGTGAAAGCTGCTCCCAGTGTGACGGTAACCCTCCAAGATGACGCGGTGATGCTTCAGGAAGCGGTGGTGATCGGTTATGGTACCGTGAAGAAGAATGACGTGACCGGCTCGGTGATGGCAATCGATGCGGACAAGATGGTAAAAGGTATGGCTACTTCGGCTTCCGACCTGTTGGTGGGTAAGGCCGCAGGTGTCAGCGTGATTACCGACGGCGGCGCTCCGGGAGCCGGGGCTACGATCCGTGTGCGCGGAGGTTCGTCCATGTCGGCCAGCAACGACCCGCTGATCGTTATTGACGGGGTGCCTGTCGATAACACCGAAATCAAAGGTATGGGCAATCCGCTCTCTACCGTCCACCCCAATGACATCGAGACGTTTACGATTCTGAAAGATGCCTCTGCTACTGCTATTTACGGTTCGCGTGCCTCCAATGGTGTTATCATCATTACCACCAAGAAGGGACAGTCGGGACGCGTGAAGGTGGACTACAGCGGCACGTTCTCTATCAGTACGAAGTCGAATACGGTCGATGTGATGAAGGCAGACGATTTCCGTAATTTCGTGATCGAGAAGTTTGGCGAGAATAGTCTTCAGGCCAACGCTTTGGGCAAAACCTCTACCGACTGGCAGGATGAAATATTCCGCACGGCTTTCAGCACCGACCATAATGTAAGTGTATCCGGAGCCGTTCCGCATATGCCTTATCGTGTGTCTGTGGCGTATACAAACGAAAACGGTATCCTGAAGACTTCGAACATGCAACGTCTGACAGGTGCCATTAACCTGAACCCCAACTTCTTCGACAAGAAGCTCAACATCCAGCTGAATGTGAAGGGAGTGTACAACAAGAACCGTTTTGCCGACCGTGCAGCTATCGGTCTGGCTACCCAGTATGACCCCACACAGCCTGTCTATATGGAAGGCAACCCTTACGGAAACGGATACTTTATGTATATGAAGCAGGAGGGAGAGAAGGTTTCTCCGATTGATATCGGTCTGGCCAACCCTGTTGCCATGCTTGAAGAGAAAGATGACAAATCGACCGTTTACCGCAGTATCGGCAACGCGCAGATCGATTATAAATTCCACTTCTTGCCCGAACTGCGCGCTAACCTGAATTTAGGTTATGACGTATCGAAGAGTAAGGGTGACGTGATTATCGCCGACAATTCACCGCTGACTTACTGTACGGGTAATTTTAAAAGCGGTTTTGGTGAAAACAGCCATTATACACAGTTGAAGCGCAACACCTTGCTCGATTTCTACTTGAACTATACCAATACGTTCGGAGTCAACTACATCGACGTCATGGCAGGTTACTCCTGGCAGCATTTCTATAATTCGACTACCAACTCTTATCCCTACTCGGCCGCTTATGCAGAGAAGACCGGGGAAGAATTCTATAAGAAGGGGGATGACTATGCGAGCGAAAGCTACCTGGTTTCTTTCTTCGGACGTCTCAACTATACATTGTTGAACCGTTATCTGGTGACATTCACCTTGCGTAACGACGGTTCTTCACGTTTCAGCCCGGACAACCGCTGGGGATTGTTCCCGTCCGTAGCACTGGCGTGGAAACTGAACGAGGAGTCATTCCTGAAGAATGTGAACGCTATCTCGGACCTGAAGCTGCGTTTGGGCTATGGTGTGACCGGACAGCAGAACCTGGGTAACGGAGATTATCCGTATATGGCCCGCTATATGTACTCCAAGGCAGGTGCCAACTATTATTTCGGTGACACCGAATACTCTCTGATTGCTCCGCAACCTTACGACCAGAACCTGAAGTGGGAAGAAACCACTACCTGGAACGTAGGTATTGATTACGGTTTCCTGAATGGACGCATCACGGGTACAATCGACTATTACTTCCGTAAAACGAAGGACTTGCTGAACACCGTTACGGCTCCTGCCGGAACCAACTTCAGCAATCAACTGCTGACCAATGTAGGTACATTGGAGAACAAGGGTTTTGAATTCAGCATCAATGCCCATGCCGTTTCAACCAAAGACTGGAACTGGAACATCGGCTACAACATCTCTTACAATAAGAACAAGATCACCAAGATGACCTTCAACGACGACCCCAACTATGCCGGTGTCATCCATGGCGGTATCGACGGTGGTACAGGATACAACGCCCTGATCCACCGGGTAGGCGAGGCATTCAACTCCTTCTACGTGTTCGAGCAGATTTACGGTCCCGACGGTAAACCTATCGAAGGTGCTTATGTAGACCAGAATGGCGATAACCAGATTAACGACGCCGACCTGATCTGCTTCAAGAAAGCTGCTCCCGACGTGTTCATGGGGCTGACCTCACAACTTTCTTATAAAAACTGGGACTTTTCATTTGCTTTGCGCGGCAGCTTTGGTAACTATGTTTACAACAACGTACAGTCCAACCGTGAAGCATACGAAGGCGCCAATATGTATGACCAGACCGGATTCCTGAAGAACCGTCTGACCTCTGCCCGCAGCACCGACTTCAAGAACGCTCAATACCGTTCGAGCTATTACGTTCAGAATGCTTCGTTCGTGCGTATGGACAACATCTCTTTAGGGTATACGTTCAACAAGCTCTTCAATGATAAACAGAGTGCACGCGTATATGCTACGGTACAGAATCCGTTTGTCATCACTAAGTACAAGGGACTGGATCCGGAAATCAGTGGTGAAGGAATCGATAACAACATCTATCCTCGCCCCCGTGTATTCATGATCGGCCTTAATCTCAATTTTTAAATCTGTAAAACATGAAAACAATAAAATTTAAATATCTTCTTCCCTGTGCATTGCTGGGAATGATGTTAGGAGTAGCGTCTTGTGTAAACGACCTCGATACGGTTCCACTGGACAAAGACGAATTGGTTTCCGACGTTGTTTTCGGGAACGAGCCTTTAGCCTATGAACAGAGCCTTGCTAAGATTTATGCGGGTATGGCCATCGGTGGTAACAGCGGAGGTGACTCCGATCAGGATGTGGTAGGTATCGACGGCGGTAGCCAGGCTTCCTTCCTCCGTGTATTGTGGAATATGCAGGATCTGCCTTCGGACATCGCACACTGTGCATGGAACGACCCCGGTATCCCTGAATTCAACCACATCTCCTGGGGTGCATCCAGTCCGTGGATCAAGGGTTCATATTACCGCCTGTTCTATCAGATCAACGTAGCCAACGCCTATCTGCGCGAGACGACCGAAGATAAACTGGATGCCCGCGGTTGCGACGCTTCACTGAAAGCCTCGATCAAGACATGGCGTGCCGAAGCCCGTTTCCTGCGTGCACTGAGCTATGAGTATGCGCTCGACCTGTATCGCAATGTACCGTTTGTAGACGAAAACAGCCCGATCGGAAGCATTCCGCCGAAGCAGATCATAGCTGCCGACCTGTTCAACTGGATTGAGAAAGAGCTGACTGAGTGTGTGGAAGATATGTCGGAACCGACAGTGGGATACAGCCAGGACTACGGACATGCCAACAAGGCTGCCGCATGGGCACTCTTGTCACGCTTGTACCTCAATGCGGAGACTTACGTCGGCCTGAACAAATACACCGAATGTATCACGTATGCAAAGAAGGTGATCGAAGTGGGCTATCAGTTGGAACCTGTTTATGTGGATATGTTCAAGGCAGACAATCACTTGTCTAACGAAATGATCTTCCCTGTACGCTATGAAGGCGACCAGACGATGACCTGGGGTGGTATGACCGCTTTCTTATGTTGGGGGGCTACGGCAACTCAGGATGAAGTCAACGCCAAAGGAGCATGGCAGGGTGTGAGGGCAAAATCTTCACTCTACAACCTGTTCCTTAAAGAGAGCAGCAGCGATGCGGATACCCGTAAGGCAATGCTTCGTACCGATCTGACAACCAGTATTGAAATTATTGACGAAAATACATTCCAGAATAATGGTATTCCTGTTACCAAATACTTCAATGTGAACAAGGACGGAACGCTGCCTCCTTCTAAGGAAGCTTACGTTGACTTCCCGCTCTTCCGTCTGGGTGAGATCTACCTGACGTATGCGGAAGCTGTGCTCAGAGGCGGTCAGGGTGGCGACAGAGCTACTGCTCTCCGTTATGTGAACGATCTGCGTAAAAGAGCTTACAGTGATAAAACGCTGGCTCCTATCTCCGATTCCGATTTGACATTGAACTTCATCATTGACGAGCGGGGACGTGAATTCTTTTTCGAAGGACAACGCCGTACGGACCTGGTACGTTTCGGACTGTTTACTACTGCCGGTTATGTATGGCCCTGGAAGGGCGGCGCTGCTAAAGGTAAGGCTGTAGAGAACTTCTACAACGTGTTCCCGATTCCGTCAGACGATATCGGTTCTAACACCAATCTTAAGCAGAATGAAGGATACTAAAATCGAATGACCATTAAAAACAACGAATAAGATTATGAAAAAAATATATTTCTATACACTGTTGTTAGGGCTCCTGGCTTTTACGGCTTGCGAAGACGAGAAGTCGCCCGTCATGGAGTTGCAGAAAGCCTCTGCTTTTGAGCCTTTCTCTCAAAGCGACTTTACTTTCAACGATGAAAATGCTGCGGCGGAGTTTCCTGAGATTAAGTGGACGCCGGCGGACTATGGAGTGAAGGCAGTGGTGAACTATGACGTTACGCTGACGAATGACGCGAATGCGAAAACCGTTTTATTAGGTGAAACCGGGGCTACCGTCCTGAAGTTTACCAATGCACAGATGAACGCTATGATGGCCAAAGTGGGCGCTTATCCGGGACAGACTTATAACTTTACGATTACGCTGACTTCTAAAGCGTATGACGTGACAGCTGATCCGGCTTCGAACTCGATTACTTTCAAGGCTACTCCTTTTGATCCGAATGCGGTTGACTGGAAATTTGCTTATGTGGCCGTGGGTTATCCCGACTGGGACTATATGAATGCTTACCTCCTGGGCGACCCGGATGGCGACGGGGTATATCAGGGATATGCCAACTTTGACGCGGACGGCGCTTCGTATGCCATTGTGGACGGAAGTGATCTTACCAAGGTTCTGGCAAAGGACCTGACGGTTGCGAAAAAAGGATTTTACGGAATCAAGGTAGATGCCGGAGGTAAGGCAGAACAGAGCGGGCCCCTTGTATGGGGAGTGGTAGGAGACGCTACTTCCAGTGGTTGGGATAAAGATACGCAAATGGACTATGACGCCACCACCCGCTTATGGACGGTGACTACTCCGTTGCTTGACAAAGAGTTTAAATTCAGGTCGAACAATAGCTGGGATTCCGATAACTACGGAGCAGTGCCCGGTAAGGAGTCTGAGCTTGAAGGCGAACTGGTGGCAGGGCCTACTAACTTCAAGGTGCTGAAAGCCAGCCCGTACGTGATTACCCTGAATCTGACAAATGCCGGTAAATATTCTTATAGCATGGTGGAAACCACCGTTGAACTGTCCAGTGCGGAAATGGCGCTGCCGGGAAGCTATCAGGGATGGGACGCTACCAAAGAGGATTGCTACAAAGTAGTGTCTGCCGCCCGCGACTTTATCTATACCGGGACACACTATTTCGATGCCGATACCAAATTCAAGTTCTGGGATGCCGGAGTATGGATCGGTATAGTAGGCTCTATCAATTGGGATGGAGATAAGAACGTAGGGACATTTATTCTGAAACCCAGCGATGGCGATAACATCAAGATTGAAACAGCCGGTTACTATCGGGTAGGTGCCGATATGAAGAAGCTGACAGCTTCGTTGACCAAGACCGGATGGGAAGTGATCGGTGACGCCACGCCCGGTGGATGGGATAAAGGAACCTTGATGAATTATGATCCGGCAACCAAACTCTGGTCGGTGGATGTTGTTCTGGTGGCCGGTGAGATGAAGTTCAGATGGGATGGTGCATGGACTGTCAATCTGGGCGGCGCTCTGGGAGCACTGACTCAGGATGGTGACAATATGAAGGTGACAGCCGGAACTTATACCATTGTGTTGAATCCGGATGCCAAAACGGCTACCATGACTAAGAAATAATCCTGTATTTTTTACCACAGGTAATTTTCTCACCACAGAGAACACAGGGTAACACAGAGTATTCATGTCGATAATCAGTGACATAAAAATCGACTCTGTGTTACGCTGTACCCTCTGTGGTGAATTTTTATATATCCCTCTCTTCTTTTTATATACAATAATACCTTTTAATCTATGAAATATTTATCTTTTCCGTTTCTGCTTCTCCTGCTTCCGCTGATTGGTTTCGGTTGTTCGTCGGATGAAGAAGAAACCGATTCTCTGATCCTTTCGTCTGATAGTGAAACTTATTTTGAGCAAGGCATTGACTTTCCCGCTGTTTCGGGAACACGGACTTTGTCGTTCTCGGCAGGGCGTCCGTGGCGGATCTCGCTGACCGGTGCGGATACACGTACGGCGGCAGACTGGTGTACGGTGACCCCGTCTTCGGGTGGGGCGGGCGACGCTTCCGTCACTGTCAGTACACAGGAAAACACCGGTTATGACAGCCGGAGCGTGAAACTGACCTTGGTGACAGGAGGAATTGAAAAGAGCTTTACCGTTTCACAAAAGCAGAAAGATGCGCTGACACTGACGGCCTCCCGCTTCGAAATAGGCAAAGAAGGAGGAAATGTGCAGGTGGAAGTAAAAGCCAATATCGCATTTGAGGTCGAAATCCCGGAAGCGGACCGTAGTTGGATTTCTCAGGTCAATACCCGCGGGTTGGTGTCTGCAAACCTGACTTTTGCGGTGGCTCCCAATCAGGGGCCGGCCGGGCGTGAAGGAGAGATTGTGATCAGGAGCGGCAGCCTTTCGGAAAAGCTCCGGATCACACAGGAGGGGAGCTGTGACGACGGGCTGAGTTTCCGGCCCGGGGCTCCGGATGCCGATCTCCCACTGACCCTGTACTTTAAAGCAACGAAGGATTCTCCGCTTTATGACTATACGGGTGATGTTTATGTACATGCGGGAGTGGTGTCGGAAGGGAGCTGGATGCATGTGCCTGTGGACTGGAATACCAATGTGGACAAATGCAAAATGAACCGGGTGGCAGATAATATCTGGAGCATTAAGCTGGAGCCTTCGATACGCCAATGGTTCGGTTCGGGCGAGACTCCGGTCCGGCAGCTGGGCATCGTCATCCGCAGTGCCGACGGCAGCAAAAAGGGACTGGACGGGGACTCGTTTGTCACTGTTACCGATCGTTTGTACAAACCTTTTGAGCCGGCGGCTGTCAAATATGCCTCCATGCCCGGCGGTTTGCAGGAAGGCATCAATCCGGTGGACCCGTCGACTGTCACACTGGTGCTGTATGATAAAGACAAAAAGGGAGGACATAAGGACTTTGCACATGTCGTGGGCGACTTTAATGACTGGAAGCTGAGCAATGAAAGCAACAGCCAGATGAACCGGGATGACGCTGCGGGGTGCTGGTGGATTACGCTGACCGGACTTCAGCCCGCCCGTGAATATGCTTTTCAGTATTATGTAGGTACGAGGGAAGGGGAGACCCTTCGTCTGGCCGATGCTTACAGCCGTAAGATACTCGATCCGGATAATGATAAATACATTTCCTCTTCTACCTATCCCGATGCGAAAGAGTATCCTTCGGGGGCTGTCGGCATTGCTTCTGTGTTCAAGATACGGGAGGATGCTTATAACTGGAAGGTCAAAAACTTCCGGATACCCGATAAAGAGAACCTGATGATCTACGAACTGTTGTTGCGCGACTTCACTGCTACAGGCGACCTGAACGGGGCGATGGAGAAGATAGGGTATCTGAAAAGTCTGGGCTTCAATGCCGTCGAGCTGATGCCGGTGCAGGAGTTCGACGGAAACGACAGTTGGGGATACAATCCTTGTTTCTATTTCGCTCTGGACAAGGCTTACGGTACGGACCGCATGTATAAGGCTTTCATCGATAAATGCCACGAAGCGGGTATGGCTGTCCTTTTTGATGTTGTCTACAACCATGCCAGTGGTTCGCATCCTTTTGCCCGTTTGTATTGGGATACCAAAAACAACCGTACGGCAGCCGATAACCCCTGGTTTAATGTGAAAGAGCCCCATCCTTACGGTGTCTTCCACGATTTCAACCATGAATCGCCCTTGGTGCGTGCATTTGTAAAACGGAATCTGAAGTTCCTGCTGGAAGAGTATCACATCGATGGTTTCCGTTTCGACATGACGAAAGGGTTCACGCAGAACAGCAGTACGGAGGCCACCGCCGGAAAATATGATGCTTCGCGTATTGCCATCCTGAAAGATTATAACGGGGCAATTCGTGAAGTGAATCCGCAGGCTGTCGTCATCCTTGAGCATTTCTGTGACGAAAAAGAGGAGAGCGAGTTGGCGGAAGAAGGCATGCAGCTTTGGCGCAACCTGAACAATGCTTATTGCCAGTCGGCAATGGGCTATCAGTCGGACAGTGATTTTACTCCGTTGGTCACTTTCGGAACTACCATGCCCTACGGAGGATGGGTTGGTTTTATGGAAAGCCATGACGAAGAGCGGACAGCCTTCAAGCAGATTGCTTACAGCGGGGAGCCTTTAAAATCGGATCTGAATGCCCGTATGAAACAGCTTGCCACGAATGCTTCATTCTTTTTCACGGCACCCGGGCCTAAGATGGTCTGGCAGTTTGGTGAAATGGGATATGATGTATCGATTGAAGAGGGAGGGCGGACCGGTAAGAAACCCCTGCATTGGGAATATCTGGATAATGGAGCCCGGAAAGAATTGTGTGATACGTACGCAAAGCTGTTGAGACTGCGGCGGGAACATGCTGAACTCTTTGATCCCGGAGCCACGTTCTCCTGGCTGGTGAAGACGGCCAACTGGACCGGAGGACGTTTTCTCACCCTCGAGGCAGCCAACGGCAAGAAGTTGGTGGTGGTGGGCAATTTCACCGCTAAGCCGATAGAGGCAATCACTACCTTCCCGGCAACGGGAGTCTGGACGGAGTATCTGAATGGTACGAAACTCCATGTGACCTCGATGCAGACCGGCCTGACGATACCTGCCCATGGATGTCGCGTCTATACTAACTTCTGATTATAAAAAGGGCTACACCCTCTGTTCCGGAAGGTGTAGCCATACACAGCAAAGGGTGTAGCCACGGCGGTCGGATGGCTACACCCTTTGAAATATTGGTGACTGGGCTTTACAGCAGGCTGATCTTCGACAGCATCTTCTCTGCCCAGTTCATCTCTTCACCGATCCATCCGGATTCTTCCGAACCGAGCGCGTTCTGCTGTTGGTATTGCATCAGCAGATCCCTGTATTCCTTCAGCTTATCGGCAGCCTTTACCTGTTTGTTCATGCGCATCAGCAGCAGGATCTCCTGTTTGTTGATGTCCAGGTTGCGGGCGGTAGCGATCTCTTTGGCTTTCTCCAGCAGTTTCAGGCAGGATTCATTGCTTTCGGGAGTGTTTTCCTGTGCCATGCGTGCTTTCACCAGAATTACGTAATCGTGGTCCGAAGCCACCTTGTTGTCTATGTTCTTGCATACAAGCTGTTCGGCCATTTTGTAGCGTTTGTCTCCCTGGTACATGGCTGCGTTGAACGTCACGATATCCGATGTCGCTTTCTGATAAGCATGGCTGTGGATGCTTTCTTTTTCTCCCAGTTTGGCAAGTCGTTCTTTCAGTCGTGCATAGCTGTCATATCGTGTCAGGTTGTTGTAACGGTGCGTTGAACCATAGAAATCTTTTATTTTTGCGATAGCCGAAGATAATGCATCGGGGTTCAATCCTTTGAACGCCAGATAGTCTCTTGCAATCCGGTCGGCCTGTATCTCTTGTTTGCTGTTGTAATCCATTCCCAGGCGGTTTACTGTCCGTACGTTGACCAATGCCGCAATGGTTCCGATGCTGGCGGCCAGTTCAATGGCGCCCACCCGTTCGTCGTATCCGTACATCCAGTTGGTGTCATCGGCCGCCATGGCTACCGTACCGAGCACGTCTGCCCAGAAAGCGGCACGTTTGGCACGGGTTTCGGCACGTGACACGTTGTTCACCTGATGATCGAGGATGAAGTGAACCATTTCGTTGGCAATGACGGCTTCCAGTTCCTCTTCGGAGTCGAGTGTGCACAGTAAACCGGTACTTACCAGCATAGCGCCGTTGGGCAACATATAAGCATCCGGTTCGGGCGACTGGATGATGCGTACATTCAGGCGTTCCGGACGTTTGGAATCCACCTCTCCCGGATTGACTTTGGCAAAAATGGCTTGTACGTAATCCTCGATGTAAGCGTCTTTATAACTGATTTCGTTTAATTTGTCCAGATAGTCCAGGCACTCCTCGTCCAGCTCTTGCCGCATGTCATAGCGGTATCCTTTCCGGTCGTAGTAATCGTACATGCCTTGTGACAGGTAAATCCCCTGCCAGTACTCAAGGACCGTTTCCGGTTTCAACCGGATGATTTTGTTGGCTTCTTCCTCTCCGATAGGATATTGCAGTCCGTCGATTTCCACTCCGTAAGTGATGCCCACCGCATCGTTGGGTGAAATTCTCATCTTTCGCACTCCGCGTATGACGACCGGAGTCCCTTTTGAGTAGTTTTGATATTTCTCCGTCAATTCGCCTTTCAGCGCGATAGGACCGCTGAGATTATCCCCTTTTCCACTTCTGGCATACAGGATGCACGATGTCAGAACAAGCACAAACAGAATAGCAAGTCGTTTCATAGTCGTATCTTTTTTAGTAAATTTATTATTTAGATGTTACGAAGATACAAAAGAAGTTCCCTCTGTCACAGCTTTTTTCCCTATTGTGCAATAGGATTTTCCCTATAAAGAATGTGCCTCTTTGTATTTATATATAAATAATATAGTCTATATTTGTAGTTTTTAAAATTGAAAGGGAAAACAAACGTCAGCAAGGGTCTTAATGAAACGTTCCAGAATTCTATACATCGCCGTTATCGGCTTTCTTCTGATTTTAACAGCCGGTTGGGTGTATTCTGCACAAAGTCGGCGGACGGAACAGAGGAAGAAGAATATACAACTGAATATACAATTGGTTTATTCGTTTGCCGCGGATGATATAGGGTATGGTAAGTTCCGGCAGAATCTGGAAGACGAGTTGAAGGAAAGGGGATTTGTTCCACGGATTACAGAATTTTATCTTAATTGTGAATTCTATAGAGAGCAGGAAGAGGTGGAACGTATGCGCGATTATCTCAACACAGTTGGCGAAGATAGTGTGGATATGCTGCTGGTTGTGGGAGATCAGGCTGCTTATTCGGTCTTGAAGTCGGCACACCCTTTACTGTGGAAGCATCCTGTGGTGCTGAGTAATATTCATTTTCCCAACGAGGGGCAGTTGAAGCAATATGCGGATGCTCCGGTATATTTGCTTTCCGACGAACCCGATTTCAAGTCGAACATCGAATTTATGAAACGGTTGTTTGACCGTGACAATATCACTGTGGTCTATAATCAGGATCTGACTTTTCTGGGAAAATGTTCAATGAAGAAGTTACTGGATGATACGGATAAAAAGAATATTGTGATGTGGAGAAGACAGAACGGTATTTTCAGTTTAAACATCTATCAGTCACTGTATGATATGGCCCAAAAGGAAAATCTGACCATACAGGACTATTTTCCTCAAAATAAAGAACCCCGGGATTTTACGATAAGAATGTTCCCTTTCCGCTATATGGCAGGATTGGTTCTGCTCGGGATCACCTCCATGCCCGAAGAACGGCAGTACGATACGGCTTTCTTGCTGGATAAATGGGATGTCTCTACCATGCCTGTTTCCCGTACGCTGAATATTCCTTCATTCAGTTGCATCCGTGAGGGTTTTAACGAAAATATCGGCATTGTGGGTGGATATATGGCTACCGATGAAATATCGGCAGAAGCCGTAGCTTCTTTGGTAGAAGGCCTTTGGTCGGGGAATGGTGCCAAAGAGCCTAAACGCCGGGAGCTTGCCAAGGAATATGTATTGGACTGGACCCCCTTTTCTGCTTTTAAGGTTTTCGACGTGGGCACGGTGCCGGAGAATGTAAAGATACTCAATCGGCCTTTCTACGATAAATATCGCCGGGAAATGTATGCTTCCGGGGTTATTTTGTCTGCCTGTTTGTTGGCTTGATCGTTGCCCTGCTGCGCATCCGGCGCAAAGTCCGTCGTGAACATGAAGATATACAGGCTTTGAAGAGCGCACACGAGCATTTGTCTCTTTCCACCTCGGGAGGAAATATCTCTTTGTGGTATATACGCAGGGGAGAGCTGAATCTGGACGAGAACTTTGTACAACTCACCGGTATCAAGTGCCGGCGCTATGCTTTCAGGCAATTCTTAAAGTATCTGCATCCCGATGACATGCAGTGCATTGAGAAATTATTCAGGGAGACGAGAGAGTTGCAGGTGATGGCTCTGCAGCGGCTGCGGTTCTGCTTTGATGAGGCGAAAGGGTACGAGTGGTTTGAATGCCGTTGCGACAGCCTGAAGGATAATCAGGGAGAATTGGTGATAGCAGGTGTCATACAGAATGTACAGGAACTGGTACGAAGGGAGGACGAACTGATCAAGGCGAAAGAGATTGCGGAAAACGCTGAACTGAAGCAGTCGTTCCTGGCTAATATGAGCCATGAAATACGTACACCGCTAAATGCCATCGTCGGCTTCACCAACATCCTGGTAGACGAGACGGCCGGGGAGCTTGACGAGGAGGAGAAGAAGGATATGATCGGAATTGTGAATCATAACAGTGAGTTGTTGCTCAAGCTGATCAGTGATGTGCTGGATATTTCGCGACTGGACTCCAATAATCAGGAATTTGTCATAGAACGGTATGACCTGGCGAAGATTGTTTCTGAAATTTATCGTACCCATCAGGTGATCATCCATCCTCCTGTAGAGTTCCGGTTGAAGATGGACGATAGCTGGACTGTGTATGTGGCAGTGGATAAGCTCCGCCTGATACAGGTCATTTCCAACTTCCTCAGCAATGCGAACAAGTTTACTGCGGAGGGTAGCATTACGCTGGGATGTGAAGTGGATCCCGGGCGGGCCGAAGTAGGCATTTATGTGGAAGATACCGGCAAAGGGATCGACACCGGACACCTGAACGCCATTTTCGACCGTTTTTATAAAGCGGATGAATTTGCGCAGGGCACCGGATTGGGATTGTCTATCTGCAAGGTGATTGCCACACGGCTGTCCGGACGTGTCGAAGTGCAGTCTCAGGTCGGAAAAGGCAGTCGTTTTACTCTCGTGCTTCCGTTAATGAGGAATTCGGAAGGATGATTTCCATAATCTCTTCTTCCATATGGAAGCGGTGTATGGCATAGCCTTTCCAGCATTCTTCTATCCGGCCATTCGGCGCTATCAAGATAAAAAATGGTATGGATTTTACTCCGTAACGAGCTGCAATGCCTGCCAGTCCCTGCCCGTCGCTGAGGTTGTACCATAGAAAATCCCGGCTACCCTTTTCCCAACTTTCACGACTGCCTACATTTATACTGATAATCGCCAGTTTGTCCGGACACGAAGATGCCAGTTCTTTTAATCCGGAAACAGATTTTACGCAAGGTGCGCAATATTGATCCCAGAAATCCAGTAGAATGTATTTGTTTTTATTCAGGTAATCTGACAGTTTGCAGGAATTTCCTTCCAAGTCGGTCAGTTCTGCATCGATGTATTGATCCCCCCTTTCGGGTGCTTTGTTAGGGTAAAAACAAGATTTGATTAATTTCCCATAATAGGTTTGTTTTTGTTTTCCTGTTAGTTTGGCATAGGTCTCTTTCCCTGTGCGGAGATGTTCCGGGCTTGTCATCCAGGAGGCATAAGCACTCGTTAAAAACAGCCACACTAAGCCGACATCTGTCAATTGCGGCTGTTCATGCAGATTGTAGAGTATACGAATCTGTCCGGGTAAATTATTCTGTATCATCTGGCTCGATAGTATCCGGATGCTGTCCGGCGAAAGAGATTTATCCCATAATTGCCTGCTGTTCATCCGGCTCGTCATTACCATGTTGTTCTTTCCCTTCAATTGCCGGTATAAATCTTCTTCCGATTGTTGTGGCATATTGTTCTTCACAATCCATGTTTCGGGTACTTCCGAATTGGCGGATATCCTTATCGTATCATCACCGACCCACAAACGCAGGCCAAGTGTGCCGATTGCTTTCTCCGTTCCATACAGGTAGATGAGATCCGGTGTTTTCTTTCTTTCTCCTTCCAGGTGGAAGGTACCGTTGTGGACAACATCGGATGTGAAACAAAAGGTCGGGCCCATTCCGTTCCAATGTCCCAGATAAAGAATGGAGCCGTCCGGGATATATCCATTCGTTTGCCCTTCGATAACGAAATGTTGTGCATTCATATTCCAGAAAGAAAGACAAAACAAAAATAAAAGCCATACTCGTTGATATTTCATAGTTACTCCCTCCTCCGTTTTTGGGTTGTGATTATCCGGTTACTCTCGTCCGGCTCCACTCTCTTTCAGTCTCTTTGTTACTTAAGGGGGGAGGGGGAATTGGGTAACTTTTGTTCGTTGGGACAAATTAACTAAATGTTTTAGTTGTGTGACGTGTTTTGATAGTTAATAAACTAAAACAGGTCGTTGTTTGGATAATTATCCTTGAAAGGTAGCTAACGGGCAAAAAAATAAGCTGCCTCCTTTGCGGAGGCAGCTTATTTTTATCAATCGGAAGTCCGTTTGATTATTTCTTACGGTTACCGTAACGGCTCATGAACTTGTCAACACGTCCGGCTGTATCTACCAATGTAGATTTACCTGTGTAGAACGGGTGAGAAGTGCTTGAGATTTCGACTTTCAGCAACGGATAAGTTTCACCTTCGAATTCGATGGTCTCTTTAGTTGCCACAGTTGATTTAGACAAAAACATATCACCGTTTGACATATCTTTGAATACTACCGGACGGTATGATTCAGGATGAAGACCTTTTTTCATTTCAATATTTGTTTTTTAAATTATTATATCGTTTACTATTTGGTAAGAATAGTGTAATGGTCATTTTTCAGAGCGCAAAGATAATGCTTTTTTGTTTCTTAGGAAAAAAGTTTCGGAAAAAAAGTCGTATTCTCGCTTTTTTTTAAGACTTTTGCAGGGTTGACGGAGAAAATCCGTTGGTTTAAAGTCAAGGTCCCGCTGGTTTGAAATCCCAAAAGGACATTAAATAGTTAAGAAATGAACTAAATTCACCACAGGGCAACACAGAGTTTTATAGAGATTTTTTCTTCTTTCCAATATCCTGATAACAAGAACTTAAGGCTCTGTGTTGCTCTGTGGTGAATCAAACTTAAAACAAAATTATGAAGAAACTGATTATTGCATTCGGCTTTTTAGTGTTGCTGTCTGTCGGTGTCCGTGCGCAGGAGCACAAAGACGGGCTGTACAGCGTTGCCTTTTACAATCTTGAAAACCTGTTTGATACCATTCACGATGCCGGAAAAAACGATTATGAATATCTGCCGGATGCTGCTAAGGGATGGAACTCGGAGAAGTATCACTCCAAACTGAAAAAACTGTCCAAAGTGCTGGGTGAACTATCGCGCGATAAAGTACCTGCCGGACCTGCCGCCATTGGGGTGGCCGAGGTTGAAAACCGGAATGTACTTGAAGACCTGATTCGCCAACCGGAAATGGCTGCGGGAGGTTATCGCTACATACATTACGAAGGACCCGATAAACGGGGAATCGACTGTGCGTTGCTGTATGATCCCAAACAGTTTACTCCCCGTACGACGGCATTGGTTCTTTCCACTCCGTTCGAAGGGGATACGATTCACAAGACCCGTGGATTCCTGATCGTCGGTGGTGAACTGGCAGGCGATAAGGTATGTATGATTGTAAACCATTGGCCATCCCGTGGGGCGGAAGAGCCTGTGCGTATGCATGCCGCCATGCAGGTGAAGGCATTGAAGGATTCGTTAATGCGTTCGGACAAAGACCTGAAACTGATTATTATGGGCGATCTTAACGACGACCCGATGGATCAGAGCCTTGCCGTGCTGGGAGCTAAGAAACACGTCGAAGATATGACGGAGGATGACCTCTATAATCCTTGGTGGGTGACGCTGGAAGATAAAGGAGTCGGCACTTTGCTGTATCGCGGCAAATGGAATCTGTTCGATCAGATTATTATTTCACCCAGTCTGCTTCAGGCTGCAAAAGGACTGAAATATGATCATAACGAAGTCTTTCTGCGTGAATACCTGTTCCAGCAGGAGGGCAGATACAAGGGTTCACCGTTGCGCACCTACGGCGGTAAGGTATGGTTGGACGGTTACAGTGACCACTTGCCTACCATAATATATATGAGGAAACAATAAAACCCTTTATTTGCCACGTAGACATTACAAACGGCTCTTAAAGGATGGGAAATAAATTGAAATAGGATTGAATTGCACCCGTCGGGCGGATATTTCCGTCCGACGGTTTCTCTATTCAAAGGATTATTCTTACTTTTGCGTAGAATTTTTGATTCACTAACAATAAACTTTTAAACAAAATGGTTAATTACAAAGATTTAGGTCTGGTAAACACTAGAGATATGTTTGCTAAG